>Ga0208902_1000579_pt1 | contig 18677 bp, 24 predicted proteins | sample AntAceMetag02UKH_FD_184767 | JGI IMG/M metagenome (GOLD analysis project Ga0208902, IMG submission 184767) | Saline lake microbial communities from Ace Lake, Antarctica - Antarctic Ace Lake Metagenome 02UKH (SPAdes) (version 2) | ecosystem: Environmental > Aquatic > Non-marine Saline and...
GGGAGGCATCCAGGGGCACTTGGTGTGCCGGGTGAAGATAAATTACGCGGCAGAGGAGTCAGTTATTGTGCCGTATGTGACAGTGCCTTTTTTAAAAATAGGAAAGTAACCGTAATAGGAGAAGGTAATCATGCGGCAGAGGTTGCACTATATCTAGCTGAATCGGCATCTTCGGTAGTTTTGATTTTTTTGAGCCCTAAAATAGAAGCGGAGGGAATTCTCATAGAGAGAATGGAAAGAAAAAGGATAAAGGTTTTAACTAACATAGAGGTAAGAGAAATTAAGGGAGATATTAAGGTAAAAAGCGTTGTTTTATCTGATAGGAAAACAGGAGGCACCAAAGAGATAGAGACTGACGGTGTATTTTGTCAGTTAGAAGAAATCCCTAATAGCCAGTTGGCAAAGAAGGCAGGAATAGAAATAAATGAAAAAGGTTATATTATTGTTGATGGAAAAGGGAGAACGAATATTGACGGCGTATATGCGGTTGGCGATGTAACGAGCCATTCAGTAAAAAGAATAATTACCGCTGTTTGCCAGGCGACTTCGGCAGTTAACGATATATTTGAGAAAAGAGGAGATATTCAAGAGTGATACAGAATAAAAAGGGAAAACGGATAGGTGTTTTTATCTGTCATTGCGGTAAGAATATTGCTGGTGGTGTAGATATAGATGCTTTACTTGAATATTCAAAAGGGCTCCAAGACGTTGTCTTTGTCACAGATAACAAATTTTCCTGTTCTGAGGAAGGGCAGGTTGCTATTCAAAACGCCATAAAGGAAAATAATTTAAATCGATTTATTGTTGCCGCTTGCAGCCCCAGCCTCCATTTAGTGACTTTTCAACGATGCGGAAAGAATTTGGGAATAGATCCTGCGTTTGTAGATTTAATTGATATTAGAAAATGGACTATGTATGGCAGTTCAAGCAAGGTTGATAGGGAACAGGCTTTAGATAATTCCAAAAGTCTTATCGAACAGGCAGTAAAAAGGATGCGCTTAAAACGGACAATTCCTAAGGTTGCCGTAAAAGTCGAACAGTCGGTTTTGGTTATTGGAGGAGGAGTAGCCGGGCTGGAAGCATCGTTAGATTTAGCAGATAAGGGATATAAGGTATATCTTGTAGAGCGGTTGCCGACCATCGGAGGGAAGATGGCATTACTTTATAAGGTTTTTCCCACAAATGACTGCGCTCCCTGCATATTAGCTCCCAAGACCGCATATGCCAATATCCATCCGAATATAGATTTATTGACTAATTCAGAAGTTGCAAATGTAGAAGGTTACATAGGTAATTTCAGCGTTGTGATTAATAAAAACCCCAGATACGTTGATGAAAAAAAATGTACAGGCTGCGGGTTATGCATTGAAAAATGCCCTATAAAGGTGGTTGACAATGAATATTCAAGGGGTATGGGTGAGCGTAAGGCAATATATATACCTTACGATCAGGCAATACCCAGGAAAGCGGTTATAGATGCCGGAAATTGTATTTATTTTCAGAAGGGTTCTTGCGGGCTATGCAAGGAAGTTTGTCCTGTTCAAGCAATAGATTTTAAAGAGCAGCCTAAGGCAATAGAGTTAAAAGTAGGCGCCATTATTGTGGCTACGGGTTTTGATGAATATAATCCTGTCCGGAAGACCGAATACGGATATGGCCGATACGGTAATGTTATTACTCAGTTCCAACTGGCAAGGCTTTTGGATATAGACGGCCCTACAAGGGGCAAGCTTTTAAGGCCTACGGATAAAAAGGAACCGTGCAGTATTGCAATGATTCAATGTGTGGGCTCACGGGATGAGAATGCAAACGGATATTGTTCTTCTGTTTGTTGCATGTATGCGTTAAAGCATGCCCAGATAATAAAAGAAATGGTTTTGCCCGATACGCAAGTTTACATCTCTTATATAGATATTCGTACTACAGGCAAGGGATTCGAAGAATATTATAAACGCACAAGGGAGATTGGCGTTAATTTCGTTCATGGCAGGCCTTCCGAGGTTATAGAGGACAACAGGACAAAAAACCTTATTTTGAAGGTCGAGGATTCTGATGTAGGCGAACTTCTTAGGCTGGAAGTGGATTTGGTTATACTGTCTTGCGCAACTGTGTCGTCTAAAGGCACAAAAGAGCTTTCAAAGCTTTTAGGCATAAATTTAGACGAAAATAGTTTTTTTAAGGAAGTTCATCCTAAGCTTCGGCCTGTTGAAACGAGTGTCAGAGGTATTTATATCTGCGGTTCGGCGCAGGGACCGAAGGATATCCCCGATTCAATCGTTCAGGCAAAAGCAGCTGCTTCCTGCGCGGACAGTGAATTAAGAAAGGGTGAAATACAGCTCCCCGAAGTCGTTGTAAAAGCAGGCAAAATAGATTAAGGAGGTGTTAATTATGGCAGAACTTTATATAGAAGATTTTATGTCTCCCGGCTGTGTCGGTTGTCCCGTAGTAAAGGAGATGCTTAAAAGTTTATCCGAAGAATTAAGCGGTGAGATAACGGTAGAAGAGGTGGATATTACCGTTGATAGTGCAAGGGCCGCTCAATACGGAATTATGTCAGTCCCTGCCATAGCTATTAATGGCGAGCTTAAATTTATGGGAGTGCCAAAAAAAGAAGAATTAAAAAAAGTGCTTATGGAGGAATTAAATAAGGATGAATAAAGGGAAACACACATTTGAATTTAAAAAACCGGTTTCTACGTCAGAATTCGACCCCAATTTTAAATCCGAGGTCTTGGCATATCCCGACGCGCAAGGTTTAAATGCCTGTTTTAGCTGCGGGAGTTGTTCTGCGGGATGTCCCATTCATGAAGTATTTCCGGAATATAATCCGAAGAAATTAGCCAAGATGGTGAGATTAGGGATGAGAAAAGAGATTTTAAGCAGTCCTTATATCTGGTATTGTGCTACCTGTCGTAATTGTGTCGAGCGGTGCCCTCAAAATGTTAAGTTTTTTAATGTTTTGAATGTCTTAAAAAATATGGCAGCCAGGGAAGGTTACGCACCGTTAGCATGGGTTCAGCAGGCAAAACAAGTTATGGCAACAGGCATAGTTTTTGCTACTGAAGAGGAATGGCTTAAGAAAAGGGAAAAACTAGCCTTGCCTTCTTTAAAAGAAGGACAGCAGAGATTTAAGAAGATAATTGAACAAACAGGTATTGATAAAATTAAACCCAGAATTGGCACGGAATGAATAAATACGCTCTATTTTTAGGTTGCACTACCCCGACGAAGGTCCCTCAGTATGAACTTGCTTCGAGGTGGGTTTGTAAATATTTTGGGATTGAGTTGATGGATATTGAGGATTTTGTTTGTTGCGGAATCAATCAGGTTAATTTGAGCATAGAGGCAGGGCTTTTGATGGCAGCAATGAATCTGGCTTTAGCAGAAGCTAAAGAGCTGGATATTCTTACTCTTTGTGCCGCTTGTACAGGTGCTTTAGCAGAAGCAATAGAAAGATTAAAAGATGATACAATAAAAGATAGAGTAAATGAAAAATTGCGAGATGTCGGTTTAGAATATAAAGGCAAGACCAAGGTAAAACATATCTCAAGGGTTCTTTATGAAGATATAGGCGTGGAAAAAATAAAAAAAGAAGTAAAAAAAGATTTATCCGATTTTCGTGTAGCTCCTCATTATGGTTGTCATTATTTAAGGCCGATGTCTGCTTTTGAAGGATTTGAAGAGCCTGATAATCCGAAGAGCTTGCATAAGCTTATTTCTGCTACAGGAGCCCAGCCTGTCGGGTATGAAACTCTTAATCTTTGCTGCGGAGGGAAGAGTTTTCCTGTTTCCGAAGATTTGGCTCGTTTGTTGGTACAAAAGAAACTTGACGATCTTGCGGATAAAGAGATAGATGCAATGGTTCTTCAGTGTCAAACTTGTTATCTTATGTATAGTGACCAACAGAAAGAGATAAACGAAAAATACGGCAGACAATATAATTTACCCGTAATTCTTTATCCTCAGCTCCTCGGGCTTGCTTTAGATGCGGATCCGATAAAAGATCTTGGTTTGGATTTACATACTATTTCACTGGATAAAATTTTGGCTAAGCAGGCGTAAAAAATTTAGATATCGAAGTTTCTATTGCGGATATGTAAGTAAAAAAGATGCTTGGAGGGAGGTAAGAGATGTTTAAGGTAGATAAGAAGAGATGTGTAGGATGCGAAGTTTGTGTAGAATTTTGTCCTAGAGAAGCGATATCAATGGTTGATAACAAGGCCCAGATTGATGCTAATAAATGCGTAGATTGCGGCAAATGCGCTCAGGCATGTCCCCGAAGGGCAATCTTTCCTGGTGTGCCGTCACAGCAGAGTGTTTCTCTAAACCAAGGGCAAATGTTTCCTGATTCTGGTTTTGGTATGGGTTCTGGTATGCCTGCCCGTCAGGGAGGCATGGGTAGAGGCATGGGTCACGGCATGGGTAGAGGTTTAGGGAGAGGTCCCCGTGACGGTAGAGGCCGTGGAAGAGGAGGTGGCGGTAGAAGGGAAAGATGAAAATTTTGCCAAGGCAGGCAAAGATTATTTTGTTCTTATAAAACGTTAAGTTAAACATAATAGGAGGGGTGGTAATGTTAGATACAAATCTTAAGCATATAGAAACTAATGAGGAAATCAAGGAATTGATCAAGAATAATGCCAATGTTATGGTTTGCTGCGGTCGTATGGGGCCAATGTGTATTCCAGTTTACGGTATCATGGAAAAATTGGAATCGGAATATTCGCATGTCCGGATGGTAGATATGGATTTCGATATTCCTGCCGCTTCTTTTATCAGGCGTTTACCTGAATGTTCTTATTTTATGGGGTTACCTTTTACTGTTTATTTTAAAAACGGTAAAGTCGTTGAGGCTACTAGCAGTATTCAGGATAAAAGACAGATAACAGGAATATTGAATAAAGTATTCTAGAAAATGGAGAAGGATTATGTCTCAGATAGCATTGAAAATGACTAAATCCCAGAATGCTGTATTTTTTGTTGTAATATTTTTATTAGGTACTTTTTTTGTAGGCACTATATTTGCCGAAGAAGAGATAGTTCAGAGAGCATCTTCTGAAAGCGTATATTCATTTGAAGATGGCGGACTGCAATTATATCAATCTCAGAATAAAGATAAAAAATTGACTTTGGGTGGAGAAATCGTTACTAGGTATGCATGTTGGAATTGGTTTGAGGCCTCGTCTGATAATAATGAGTATAGTTATGGATTTCAGAGGACACGCCTCAATCTAAAGTTTGACTCAAAATATATAGATATTTTTGTTCAGCCGCAATATGTGCATATGTTTGGTTTGCCTGATGATGCGGTTTCTTCTTCGCCAAGTGGGCCTTTAGGAATGGGGGGCTTGTATTATTTGCACAATAAGGAAGAGAATCCTTATAAATTTGGGGTTCATCAGGCATATTTGCAGTTTCAAAATATATTTGATCAAAGTATTTCTTTAAAAACCGGACGGTTTGAATATTGTGATGGTTTAGAGGCTTTAAATAAAGCGGATGGAAAGAAGTTTAATGCTGTGAAAAAAATGCGTTTGGCCGATAGATTAATCAGTTCTTTTGGCTGGTCTGCTTTTGGCAGGGCTTTTGATGGTGGTTTGCTTAGCTATGATAACGATAAAATTAATCTTACTTCATCTTTCTTCTATCCTACTCAAGGCGGATGGGAAAAAGATATAAATGATACTATTGAAGATATAAAAATCACTACCGCTACCTTGACCGCAAGACGAGGAGTGTTGCTTTCGGGTACTGAAATTTCTAGTTTTTATTATAACTACAAAGATGATAGAAATGTGACTCAAAGGATTGATAATAGTGGTATTTCTATATCCGCTGACGGTGTAGATATTGATATCCATATGATTGGAGGGCATTTGCTTGGAGTTTATGATTTGGGCCCTGGTCAGTTGGATGTTTTATTTTGGGGTGGAGCTCAGTTTGGCGACTGGTATGAATTAGATCAGCAGGCATATGCTGTTGATGGGGAAATTGGTTATCAGTTTACTGATTTTCTTTGGAAACCTTGGCTGCGGATGGGGTATTTTATGAGTTCAGGTGATAATGACCCTGCGGATAGTAACCACGAGACATTTTTCCAAATGGCTCCGGGGACAAGAAAATACGAACTTTTGCCTTTCTGTGATTTGATGAATACCCAAGATTTATTTTTTCAAGTGATAACCAAGCCTTTAAAGAAAGTAACATTAAGAACAGACTATCATTTTATCCGGCTTACAGAAAGTGGAGATAGATGGTATATGGGTTCAGGTCCAACTCAGGAGGAAGGTTCTATTTTTGGCTATTTAGCCAGGCCGACCAATGGAGAGGATGATTTAGCTCAGGAATTAGATTTAATTGCTAACTATGCTGTTAATCCGCAGTGTAATATAGTACTGTCATATAGCCATGTTTTTGGTGAAGATGTTATAGAAAAGATATATGCAGTAAGCAATGATGCAGATTATGTTTCTATAGAAGCGCAATTAAGGTTTTAAAGGAGGGCAAAACAAATGGATGCGATAAACAAGAAGAATTCAAAAAATAAATTATCAATTAAGTATATACTGCGTTGGTTTTCTCCTCGCTGGTTTATTTTTATAATGGGCACGGGCGCCTTAGCAAATATTTGTCAGATACTTGCAGGTAAGTCCACCGGGGTATTACATAACTTAGCAGGTTTCTTTTTGATAACTGCTTTGGTGGTATTTCCAGCGGCACTTTTTTTTATGGTGCTTAGATTTTTTGTAGGCCTGGATTCTATATTAAAGGAATGGCGGCATTCGAGTTTAATTCAATTTTACTCGACTATTTCTATTGCGGCAGCGATATGCGCGACGGGTTTATTGAACATTCCCATGTCATTTATTCCCATAAGTACAGCTTATGTTTTAGCTGTTGTTTTCTGGTGGATAGCTTGTTTTGTCGGAGTATTTTTTATTTTTTTTACACCATATAAGGTTATAACTAATAATCATGCTGAACCTCGCAGGGCATTAGGTTTTTGGTTCCTTCCTCCGGTCGGGCTTTTTGTTTTGGTATTTGCCGGTAATTTTTTGGCTATGCATATGAGCAATATGAATTATCTTCATGCTCTTTTATTCTTCAATACCCTTGTTTTAGGGGTTGCTATTGCTGTAACTGTTATAATTTACACAATTTTTATGTTTCGCGGGCTTTTTTACAATTTTCCACGAAAGGACGTTGCTCCTAGTTTTATGATAGGAGTGGCGCCTGTGGGAGTTTCTATCATAGCCATAAATACAATCTTACCTGTAATCAAAAAAGCCGGTCTATCAATAATAGATTTAGCTGTTCTTTCGTCTTTGGTTAAGGTTGTGTCATTGCTGCTTTGGGGTTTTGGGCTGTGGTGGCTTATTATAGCGATTGCGGTTATCATTACTTACTTCGTAAAACAGGGTGTTCCTGTAACCTTGGGATACTGGGCGTTTGTATTTCCTCCTGCGGCATATGTTATTGCTTCTTTAATCGTTGCCAAGACATTAAATCTGATATTTATCAAGGACATTGCAATTGTTTTAACAGTACTGCTTGTTGTGACTTGGGGCATAAATTTAATTTTAACCGTTAAAGGAATGATAGATAGAACGATTTTTGATGTTTCTCCTACGTTTAAGGGAGATATCCCATATCTTTAATATAAAATTAGGAGGTGCGGTTATGGCTACGCAATTAATTTTTGTAAAAGGGAAAGAATTTATAAAAAAGATTTTATCCGGAGAAAAAGATTTCTCAGGAATAGAATTAGAAGAAGGGTTTGATTTATGCGGCGATGATGATTTCAATGAATTACAGGAATATCTTAAAAAAAGTGATTTAAAAGGAAGCCCGATAAATATCGAAGCGTCTAAATTAAGGCGATTAGACGCTGACGGGTTATATTTGCCGTTTGTGCGGGCGAAGGGCGTGAATTTAAAACACGCTGCGCTAATGGGAGCAAATTTGGAAAATGCCCAATTGGAAATGTCAGATTTGCGTTACACAAGGCTATCCAGAGTTAAGTTAACTAATGCAAACTTGAGAAATGCAGATTTGCGGTTAGCGGATTTGAATTTAGCTTCGTTAATTAAAGCTATTTTAACCGGGGCAGATTTTGAAGCTGCTGATTTGGAATATACAAATATGAAAAGCGCTGATTTAAAAGATGTAAAAAATTTACAATGGGCACGATTTTTAAAGACAGTAAATTTTCAGTTTGCTGAGATAACTGATAAGGAAAAAGAGATTATTCGCCAGGCGTTATGGGCTGAAGAGAGTAAAAAGAGAAGATTGTTTGGCGGAAGCGGGTAAAAAATTATTGCGAATTAATTTACAGGGAGGGTTATTGTGGAAAACAAAGGTTTGTTTAAGATCGAAACTACAAAATCTGTCCAGGAGTTTATAGAGAGTTTAAAGAAAAACGCAGGGCAGTTTGATTTTGGTGTTCGTCATGTATTCAGCATGAAAGAAGAATACAAAAAACAAAATGTTAACATAGATGATGATTTTGAATTGTATCAGATTGTGGTTTGTAATTTTAAAAGGTCATATAAGTCTATAAGACAGAATGTAGAGAGAGCGGCGGTTTTATTGGAACCAAAACAAATAATAGTATATAATAATAAAGGTAATACAGTTATAAATTATTTACCCTTTAGCAAAGAATTTATTAAAAAGGCTTTACCTAATGACGGGGAATTCGCAGAGGGGCTTTATGGATCGTGCCAAGGAATAATAACATTGATTGAGAAGTCACTTTGAGCTATCCATTGTAATTATAAAGAGTTTAATTAATTGAGATATCAAAATAGGGAGAATGTATGAAAAAAAACAACATAAAAATTGCTATTTCCAGCGGCAAAGGAGGGACCGGTAAAACTTTCATAGCTACTAATTTGGCAAGAGTATTATCCGAAAGGCACAAGCAAGTTCGCTATTTAGATTGTGACGTAGAAGAACCTAACGGACATTTATTTCTCAAACCTGTTATTAATAAAGAAGAAGATGTTACATTGATTGCTCCTTCTGAAGCGGATAAAGAAAAATGCATTTTGTGCGGAAAATGCGCGGAGGTCTGCAAATACAATGCTATAGCAGTGGTTAACAAACAGGTGCTTATATTCAAAGAATTGTGCCATGTATGCGGCGGCTGCAGGATTATTTGTCCGGTAGATGCGATTATAGAAAAGAAGAGAAAAATCGGCGTTCTCAAAGGGGGTGTAAGCGATAAGATAAAGGTGTATTATGCACTTTTAGAGACAGCAGAAGGAGGGATGTCTCCTAGACTTGTAAAGAAAGTAAAAGAATATATCGGGGAAGGGGTAAATATTCTGGACTCATCACCGGGGACGAGTTGTCCGGTAGTAGAAACGGTTAAAGATGTAGATATATGTATTTTGGTTACTGACCCTACTCCTTTTGGCATAAATGATCTGAAACTTTCTGTGGATATGGCTAGGAAAGTGGGGCAAGAGCCTGTAATAGTGGTAAATCGGGCCGAATATAAAGATACGGTCTTGAAGGAATATTGTTCGAAAGAAGAACTGGATATAATCGGAGAAATCCCCGATGAACGCAAAATAGCCGAGAGTTATTCCCGGGGCGAAATGGCCGTAGAAGTTTTCCCTGAAATAAAAAAAATATTCGAAGATATAGCCGATAAGATATTGGTATTGGCTCAAAAAGATAAAAAGAAACCAAAATTAGTTAAAAAGGAGAAAAAATCAAACAAAAAAGTTCCTGAAGAAGCTAAAAAATATGGTGTTTCCGGGGCTAAAAAACCCAAAGAATTGGTGGTTATTAGCGGAAAGGGTGGGACCGGTAAAACTTCTTTGACGGCATGTTTTACCGCTTTGGCGAAATCAGTCGTAATTTCTGATTGTGATGTGGGTGCTGCAGATTTACATTTGGTTTTATCGCCTCAAATAAAGGAAAGAGGTTTTTTTAGCGGCGGGGTAGAAGCAAAGATAAATCAGGATGTGTGTGTTCAATGCGGAAAGTGCAAAGAGGCATGTAGGTTTTCCGCTATTAAAGAGTATGAAGAAAAAGGTAAAAGGAGATACGTCATTGATAAGGTTGCCTGTGAAGGATGCGGAGTGTGCGAGTTAGTATGCGATCACAATGCAGTAGAAACTAAATCAGCCGTAAATGGCGAGTGGTTTATGTCTGGTACTCGATGCGGTCCGATGAGCCACGCCAAATTAGGGGTAGCCGAAGAAAATTCCGGCAGGTTGGTTACTTTGGTTCGTGATAAAGCAGCTCTCTTGGCCGGGCAAAATAAGATAAACGAGGCTATAATGGACGGGGCTCCCGGGACAGGATGCCCTGTAATATCTTCTATTACCGGAGCCGATTATGCCCTGGCGGTTACTGAACCTACCGTATCAGGCATACATGATTTAGAAAGAATATTACAGGTGATTGGACATTTTGGAGTCAAATCCGGGGTCGTAGTGAATAAATACGATTTAAATGAAGAGATAACGCAGAAAATACGGGAATTAGCGAAGCAATATAATTCGGAATTTATAGGGGTAATACCTTATGGAAAAGAGGTTACAATGGCCCAGATGCGAAAACTATCAGTGGTAGAGTATATTAATACGCCTTTGACTGACAGCATAAAGGAGATCTGGGGAAAGGTAAAAAAGGTTATTTAAATTTCAGGAGGTGCTAAGATGCCTTGGATTGATAAAGATAAGTGTACTGGTTGTAACGTTTGTGTAGAGAAATGCCCGGTAAAGACAATTTCAATGGAAGATGGAAAGGCAAAGATAGCTATGGAAAAATGCATTCATTGCGGTACCTGCCATAGCGTATGTCCAGAGGAGGCAGTAAGACATGATAGCGAAAAAATACCGGAGAATATAAAGGCTAACGTGGAGGAGACAAAAAGATTTATGGAGCTCTGCGCAAAACATCTCGACGATGCTAAAGAAAAAGACAAGTGTCTTAGGAGGATGAAAAAACATTTCAATAAAGAAAAGATTGTAGCAGAAAAGACCCTTGAGGAGCTTGAAAAAATAAAAGATGCTTACTTCTTATAAACTTTTGCTTTTTACCTGCTATGGCGGGTGTGCCACAGGCGTTGCCGCATCAAAGAGCTGTATAAGGATATGGGAGGAAAACCCCGATGATGTAAAAATCGGATGCCTCCCTGCTGTTATAGTGCCTTGGAAGTTTAAGGAGATTGTGAATAATTCCCAAAAGCGTATTTTGATAGATGCCTGTAGTGTCCAGTGCGGAAAAAAGCTTTTCGAAAAGGAAGGAATGCCGGTAGACAGTTACATCGAGTTAACCTCGCTTCTTAGCATCAAAAAGGAAAAGAAATTACCTTTAAGGGATCTAGAAAAAAGAGTTTATGAAGTCATACAGAAAGAAGCAAAGATTCTTTTAAATACGATTTGAGAGGTGAGTGACAATGTTTAAATGGATAAAAGACCGGAATAAAGGTTGATTTTAATGAATCAGAGGATTTTAACTAAGGAGCAAAAAATTGGAAAAAGTACTAGCTAAAATGAAAGGATTGTCTAAACATAAGTTTAAATTTTGTCCCTTGTGCAGATATTACTTGCGCAGGAGACGAGTAGAGGGCCGAAAGAGATTAGTCTGTCAAAAGTGCGGCTGGATATATTATAAAAATCCCTTGCCTGTGGCAGTCTGCGCAATCAAAAATAAAGACAGCAAGATACTTATAGCCAGGAGGAATCTCAGGCCGGGCATAGATAAATGGGCTTTACCCGGTGGCTTTGTTGAATCAGGAGAAACTCCCGAAGGTACCTGTTTAAGAGAATTGAAGGAAGAAACAGGTCTAAAAGGTAAAATTAAGGAATTGATAGGTATTTATATTCAAAAGACCAGATATTACGGTTCGCTTCTTATCATCGGTTACGAAGTTAGTATTTCTAAAAATATTCTATCATTAAATAGTGAATTGAAAGATGCGAAATTTTTCAGCAAAGAAGAGATACCTTTTATACCATTCTCGTCTCATAGAAAAATGATAGAAGAGGTTTTTGAAGGATAATTTCGGGTATGAAATTAATAAATAGAAGTATTTATTATGCGGTCAGGTCCCTTGTTTATATTGCACAAAAGCCGGATACTGTAGTTTCCGCGAGTGAATTGGTAAGGAAATCAAAGATGCGGCAGGCTTTTTTAAGAAGGATTTTGCAGATTTTAAGCCAGCATAAAATATTGAAATCCTTAAAGGGAAAAGGTGGAGGATTCGTTCTGAATATTAGCCCTTCCAAGATACGGATTATGGATATAGTAAGGATTTTTCGAAAAAAAACAGACATTATCGATTGTTTATTGGAAAAGGATGTTTGTCCTCGGCCGAATGACTGCATATTGATGGCAAAAATGAAGGACATTGAAAGGAAACTGCATAGAACGCTGGAAGTGACTACAATAGACACTTTGCTTAAAAACAGAAACGGAAAGACATAAAAAGGGGCCGAAAATTAAGATAAAAATCATTTTTGACAAGGATACAGAGAACAAAAAACTGCATATAGGCTGGGGAGTTTCATTCCTGGTTGATAATAAAATTCTTTTCGATACGGGAGAAAACGGTTCGTGGCTTGTGGAGAATATAGAAAATCTAAATATAGATATTACTAAAATAAAAGCCGTAGTTATTTCTCATGACCATTGGGACCATTGGGGAGGGCTTTGGGAATTATTAAAGAGGAAAAAGGGGATTATGGTTTATGCATGCCCGCATTTCGGCAGGGAATTTAAGGAAAGGGTTAAAGAATTACAAGGTGCCCTTATTGAGGTAGATAAATCAAAAGAGATATCGAAGAATATTTTTGTGAGCGGCGAGATACCCGGCGCATATCACGGCCGCTATATGCCGGAACAGGCACTTATCATAAAGACAAAAAACGGCATTACCGTAATAACAGGATGTGCTCATCCTGGGATAGTAAAAATGGTAAGGATAATTAAGGAAAAATTTCTCAGAGAGCGAATCTATTTAGTCTTCGGAGGATTTCATCTAAAAGAAGAAGATAGAAGGGCTATAGAAATCGTAACGGAAAGATTTAAGGAGATGGATGTACAAAAAGTTGGACCGACTCATTGTAGCGGCAAGGAAGCCGAAAGGATTTTTAAGAATAAATACGGGAAAGATTTTATTCCGATAAAAGTAGGAGAAACACTGGATGTTTAGGGAAGTACATTATTGTATTTCCTTTATTTTTCGTTAGAGAATTCGAGGGTGAAATATGGCTAAGATAATAGTCTCTACAGGAAGGGGAGGAGTAGGAAAGACTACATTCGCGGCACTGGCCGTTAAGTATCTGGAATCACCCCTTCTTCTTATTGATCTTGACCCTGACCAAAATTTAGCGGATATGCTCGGTATAGATTTAGGGAATGAATCAGTGAAGACTATTTCGGATGCGCTTTACGGGATTATACAGAAAAGAAAGACTAGTACCGAATTAAGTTTAATGCCTTTACATAATCAGATGGAATATGTACTTCAAAGCGATTGTTTGTATGAGAGTGAAAAGTTCGACATGATTACCTTGGGGACAAAATTGATCCCTGGTTGTTACTGTGCTCCGGATGATTTGCTCAAACAGAATATACCGAGATTGGCTAAAAATTACAAGAATGTAGTTATAGATTCGCCTGCAGGCGTGGAGCATTTGAACAGGAAGGTAACGCAGGATATAAATGATCTCTTCATTTTTTTAGACCCTTCGATAAAATCGATAAAACATATAAAAAGGGTAGAGGATATAACAAAAGGCGTTGGGATTCATTATGAGCATCTCTATACGGTAGGAAATTACGAATTCGATAAGGAAACTGAGGATTATTTACGTAGATACAATCAGGATTACATAGGTAAGGTAGGGTACGATAAGACACTGAGGGAGTATAATCTGAACGGAAAATCGTTATTATTGCTTTCCGATGATTCTCCGGCCTCTTTATCTATTAAAAGGATTTTGAAAACGACGGGAAATTTGGTATAAAGATGTCTCATTCGATAAATTTTAAAGGTTACGTTGTTGTATCCTGTGGCATATTGAGGCCTGAGCTCGAATTTTTAAAGGAGGTAAATTTTTTAAATGCTGATAGGATTTTATATACAGCTCCAGGTTTGCACGAGAATACTTTGGAACTCGAGAGACAGCTCAACAAACAAATTAATAATGCAAAAAAGTATTCGCAAAAGATTATAGTAATCTACGGTGATAAATGTTATGTCGATATGAATAATCCATTAAGAGATATAGATGTATTAATTCAGGAAGCGAAAGTGAATACTGAAAGGATTAAAGCAAAAAACTGTATCGATATGCTTGCTAGTATAGACGAAAGAGAAAAAATAAGCGAAGGTAAAAAGGTTTACTGGCTTTCTCCAGGATGGTTGGAATATTGGAAGGTAATTTTTAAGGATTGGGATCAAGGAAAGGCAAATGAGACCTTTCCTCAGCATGATAAGGCTATCGTATTGGATGCCTTAGGTATATTTGAAAGATATTTAGAAGATTCACCCGAGAAAATCCTCGAATTTTCTGATTGGATGGGAATTAGCATAGAACCTTATAAGATTTCATTAGAGAGGCTAAAAAGATTATTGTCGGACAAAATTATAAAAAATGTAAGAGAATAGAAAAGGAGAATTCGCAATATGGAAATTAAAGTAAATGACGAAAATTTTAAGAAAGAAGTATTGGAATCAGATATTCCGGCCCTAGTGGATTTCTGGGCTGAGTGGTGCATGCCCTGCCGTATGGTTGCACCGGTAGTAGAAGAAATAGCCAGGGAATATCGAGGTAAGTTAAAGGTGTGTAAATTGAATGTAGACGAAGCCGGTAATACAGCATCTGATTATGATATTATGGGTATACCTACGCTATTGATATTCAAGAACGGGAAAGTAGCTGGCAAAGTCGTTGGAGCACTTTCCAAGACCGAACTCGAAAAAGAGATTAAGCCTCATCTTTGATTTGGTGTTTATATATAGGCTTAAGAAGGAGGGTAATAGATGCCTATTTATTCCTATATTTGCAGAGATTGCGGAGAGAAATTTGATATATTGATTGGGGTAACTTCGGAGAAGAAAGAGGTTAAATGCGAAAAGTGCAATAGCAAAAATATTCAGAGAACATTAAGTTCTTTTAGCGTGGGAGGTTCTAATAATAAGATTGGATCTTCAGGGTCAAGTTGCCCCACAGGGACATGTAATTTATAGACCGGAGAATCTACAATGGATAAAATCAATTTCTCTAAAGAAATGGCTGACCATGTGATTTGGAATGTCAGACTCAGGTGCTTCCTTGACGGAGGAGAATGTATAACAGAAAAACAGCTATTTTCTCATAGACATTGCGATTTGGGAAAGTGGCTATACTCTGAAGGTATGGATAAATATGGCACTATACCAGAAGTGTTAGAACTAGAGAAAGTGCATATTGAGATTCACACCATTGTCAAGCGAGTTGTGCAAGCAAAACAAGCTGGCGATGTTCCTGCAGCCGAGTTAGAGTTTAAAAGACTAGAGTTGGTTAGTCGAAAGATTATTCCGTTACTGGCTGTTGTGGAAAAAGAATTAGTTTAGTCGAAGAAATAAGAGGTAGAAGCAAATAAGAGAAAAACCAAGGCTTTTATTAGTGACTATTTGGTCACTAGCGATAAACGCCAAAACCACTATTTATCCTAACTTCCTGTAAAACAATAAGTTACAATCACATAATTCCACCAGGACATCAGATTTTCGATCTGACGACACCGGTTCGAATCTCTATGGGGCGTCATCATAAATTAAAATCAATAATATTGCCCTACCCATGCAATAGATATCCAATATTTACACCGTACTAGCCAATGTCCAGGTTCTTATATAGGACATTGTTTATCTATTTATATTCAAAAGTAATGTAAAAATTAACTTGACAGAATTTTATTTCTTGTGCTATGATTATGAAAAAAGTAATACTATATGGTGAGATATGTCAGAGTTATCTAGATTCGGTGTTTCTTTAGAAAAAGGGTTATTGGTTAAATTTGACCAGCTCATAAAGAAGAAAAATTGCGCTAATCGGTCTGAAGCATTTCGGGATTTAATCCGACAGGAATTGATAAAAGAGGAGTGGCAAGGTGGCAAAGAAATTGCCGGTGCAGTTATTCTTATTTATGACCACCATAAAAGAGAACTAGTTAACAAACTTACTGATATACAGCATAACCACCAAACGATTATTATCTCCACCCAACACATACACTTAGACCACAATAACTGTTTAGAGATAATCGCCGTAAAAGGCACTCCCAAAGAGGCTAAAGAATTAGCCGATACTTTAACATCAGTAAAAGGCGTAAAGCACGGAACATTAAGCATGTCAAGTACTGGTAAAGCGATCGATTGACTAGTATTATTTTTTTGCCTAGTGGTAGCACGATTATGAAAAATGTAATACATAAACTGTAAGGAGGTTATAATGATGCATAAGAAGTTGTTTATAGGCCTGGCAGTTTTGAGTTTTATTTTCATCTGCTCTAATTTTGCTTTTGCAGAATCGGTAGAAGATGAGGTTAAAGAATTAAAAGCAAGGATAGCCGAACTTGAGAGAAGGCTGGATGGACAACAGGAAACAGTTACGGTCCAGAGAAAAGAAATAGATGAAATAAAGGAGGCAGGCGTTTTGCCCCAATTAGAAGGGATAAAGATAGAAGCAGGCGCAACATTTGTAATTCAAGGTACTGATGATGCCAATGGCAGCAGTCTTTCTCAAAAAGGAGAGGATGCAACTGATGCGTCATATTCTATTGGTTTGGGGATTGAAAAGGAATTTGAAGACTATGGCATGGCATTTATAGGTCTTGAGACAGGTAATGGTGCTGGCGTAGAGGATGAACTTCAGGTATTTTCAAACGTCAACAGAGATGCTGATGACTCAGATAATGCGATAGCGTTAACTGAAGCATGGTATGAGCATTACTTTCAATTAATACCAGCTTCACTCATGGTTGGTAAGATCGATGGAACAGCCTCAATAGATACCAATGAATACGCCAATGATGAATGTACTCAGTTTTTAGGAAGGATTTTCAGAAATTCTCCAACCATAGAATTGCCAGATAATACAGCAGGACTGCGTCTCAGTCTTGAACCAATAGACTTCATGGATATTCAGCTCCTTATGATGGATGCGGATGGTGATTGGGAAGATATAGCTGATGATGGTTTCTTCGCAGCCCAACTAAACCTTAAGCCTAATTTATTTGAAAGAGATGGTAATTACCGTGTAATCGGCTGGTTAAACGACAGAGACCACACCAAATGGAAGGATTTAGCGCAGAAGAAAGAAGAAACATATGGTGTTGGTATAAGCTTTGACCAGGAACTGACTGATAGTTTAGGAGCATTTTTGCGATATGGCTGGCAAGATCCTGATATATACCTTAATGGAGAAAGTTTTTCTTTAGAACATGCCTGGAGCGCCGGGGTACAGATCGCAGGAACCAGTTGGAATAGAGAGGGTGATATCATAGGTCTTGCAGTAGGCCAAGCAATGCCATCAGGTGATTACAAGAATGCCGGAACTAATCTCAATGCAAAAGATGAAGGTCACTTTGAAGCATATTACAACTACAAGGTAAACGAACACCTCACTTTAACACCAGATCTACAAATAATCTGGAATCCTTACGGTAAGGATGCAGAAAATGGGAGTGATGCAATCGTTGTCGGAGGAGTAAAAGGACAGGTTGACTTTTAAAGAAAGGAGAGAATGTCATGCATATACCGGACGGATTTTTATCGGCAAATACTTGGGTGCCCACTTGGTTGATTTCGGTAGGTGGTATTAGTTATTGCCTAAAAAGGACAGCTCAGTTACTAAAAGATAAAATGGTGCCCCTGATGGGCGTAATGAGCGCTTTTATCTTTGCAGCTCAAATGCTTAACTTTCCTGTAATGGGAGGAACTTCAGGACACTTGTTAGGCGGGGTTCTAGCAGCGGTTTTGCTTGGGCCATATGCAGGGGCAATTGTAATTGCCGTAGTCTTAACTGCCCAATGCCTTATCTTCCAGGATGGCGGACTAACTGCCTTAGGAGCAAATATCTTCAATATGTCCCTTTTAGGTGCTATGGGAGGATATCTTATTTACAACATTATCAGAAAAATTATTGGAGAGAACAAAGGGATTATTATTGGGGCAGGTATAGCAGCATGGGCTTCTGTAGTTATTGCTTCAAGCGCATGTGCTCTCGAGTTAGCTATATCAGGTACTTCGCCATTAAAGATTGCTCTTCCTGTGATGGTAGGAGTACATGCTCTTATTGGGATAGGAGAAGCAACAATTACCTGTTTAGTTATCGGCTTTGTTTTAAAGGTAAGGCCAGATTTGATATACATAAAGGGGGAATAATTATGGATAGGAAAGAGATTTTTTTTGGTTTAATGGTGGCTGTTTTTCTTGCAATGGTACTTTCTCCATTCGCTTCACCTTGGCCAGACGGATTGGAAAAAGTCGCTGAAGACAAAGGATTCTTGGAAAAAGGAGAAATCTCGCCAGTTTTTTTGTCACCTATCCCTGACTATGTCTGGCCTCACTTTAAAAGTGAAAAGTTAGCCACCTCGTTTGCTGGTGTAGGTGGAACCTTATTGCTTTTCGGTGTGGGGTATGGGCTAGCGGCTTTGATTAGGCG
>Ga0208902_1000580_pt1 | contig 18676 bp, 20 predicted proteins | sample AntAceMetag02UKH_FD_184767 | JGI IMG/M metagenome (GOLD analysis project Ga0208902, IMG submission 184767) | Saline lake microbial communities from Ace Lake, Antarctica - Antarctic Ace Lake Metagenome 02UKH (SPAdes) (version 2) | ecosystem: Environmental > Aquatic > Non-marine Saline and...
ATGCTAATAGTGCTCACAGTCGTCGAACCTGACGACCCGCCGCCGCCTCAGCCAGCTTCGACCGGCTTTGCTGTGAACAGTACCGCTATCAGCGGTACTACCAGTGCAAGGGCGACCCACAACGGGGTTGTTTTAAACAGTTTCCTATTCATTTCCCTTATCCTTATTTTGGTGTAAAACAATAATTTACTCTTTAAATGCCCCCGGAATGGCTTGCGTCCTCATAATAACCGAGTAACATTATCATAACAGTAACTAATGATAACATACCGGGTGTTAGTTATCAAATAGTCATCAGGAATCGCTTATGCTTTTCTATCTTTCAACCCGCCTGTATCCATAATATTATATAGTATATGCCAACCCCAATTAGTATTAGAGAGGTTACTATTATGGAAGATAGCTTGGCATTCCCGCTGCTAAAACGAAGCCTGTGGATGTTCAACAGGATAGCTTAATATTAACTTCTTCTGCGCCGTCTATACACTAGGGGAATAACTATTGCCAAAACTACAGCTGTGATGATAACACCAGTAAGCCAACTGTCAAATCTGCCTCCTGGTACCGGGATAATGGGTGGTGTCAAAGTCTCTTTGACCACGAATGAACCAGTGAGTTCATTAATAGCTACTAAGTAAGTACCTGCTTCATCCTGAGATGTGGTAAAAGTCATCGTTTCACCAACGCCACCGGCAAGAGTTATTTCCTCTGTTTCTGCTATCACCCCATTTATCTTGAGTGTTATAGTGTGGCTACCTTCTTGCTCACCGGTGTTGGTCACCAAAGCGCTGATGGTTACTAGTTCACCTATATCTACCTCAACAGGATTGATGGCTAACGAATCTGTAGTGAAGGTTGCCGGTGCCGGTGGTGGTGGGGGGGCCATAATGGCAAAGGTAGTTAAGTGGCTTACCATCGCCATAATGGTATTTGCTTCCGAGTCAGTCACGGATTCAAAATTTACCCATTGACCGGCATCCTCATCATAATAGGCAATAGTTAAATCCCTTTCATCTACTCGTGGAGGTATTTCCGCCGGTGGATATTGCCAGGTCAAAGTAGCTGGTGGGTCAAAGGTGGTCCCGTCGGGTTCTAGGTCATAGGCTGTCCCAACAATATTACCCTCTTCAGGCATTGGTAGCATCTCATTAATAGTAAACTCTATGTCGGTGAGTAGGTTCCCTTCTCCATCGGGAGTAGTAGCCCCCTCGGGGATATTAATAGTAACTATTTCATCCCCAGAGGTAAATTTCCGGGCATCGGAGACAAAATGAGCGGTGATATCCATTGCATTGATAACCCTTATTTCTGTGGGGTTCTCAATGCTGGTTGATTCTCCATCCCAGATAGGCTCTCCGCTCCAGTTGACGAAGTGGTAGCCGGGTTCCGGTATTGCCTCAAAGAGAACATTGTCACCGGTCTCAGCGTCAACAGCCTCGGGATAGGAATTAAGAGAACACGGCGTGTCCCCATCTACTTCGATAGAACCGCTGCCCAGCGGGCTGACAGCTATCTCAAGACTCACGGTCGTCGGACCTGACGACCCGCCGCCGCATCAGCCAGCCTCGACTGGCTTAGCCATAAGTAGCAATACTGACGTAAGTGGTAGTGCCAGAGCTAGACACAGGATAGACATTCCGAACAATCTTCTCTGCATTTCTCTCCCACCTCCTGGTTTGACAATTTCATATTGCTTCGATTTCAACTCGCCTGTACCCATAATATTAGGAGGTATATTCCTACTCCGATCAATACCCATGAGGTTATCATGCGGATGACTGTCTGAGCGCGGGTAAGTTTTTCAAACCAGGAGGAAACCCGGCTCACGCCGAATGATAGCGAAATGCCGAATATTAGTACCGGGAGCCCGGTGCCGATGGCAAACACTGCGGGTAATGCTATGCCCCCGGTCGATTTAAAAGACATCGGGATTAGTACTCCGAAGTACAAGACGGCGCTGTAGGGACAGAAGGCTAAGGCGAAGAGAATCCCCAGTAAAAAGCTGCCTGCCATTCCCCAGCGGCTGACCCTGTTACTTATTGATGATAGCTTGGCATTCCCGCTGCTAAAACGAAGCCTGTGTATATTTAACAGGATAGCTCCAACCGCAATCAATATTGGGCCCAGGATTTTCTCGCCGGTGTCTTGCAGCAGTGAGGCTATTCCGGGAATTTCCAGCCCAGCCTTGACGATTAACACGCCCAGCACAGAATAGGCTAGCACCCGCCCCAAGGTATAGAGCACGCTGGCGGTAACTGCATACCGGCGTTCGTCAACCCCCCGGCTGATGTAGGCTATCGCTGCGATGTTGGTAGCCAGGGGGCAGGGGCTTATCGCAGTGAGTAGGCCCAGGGAGAAGGCTACGATTATGGGAGTCCCCAGGATGCCGGAAGAACCGGAAATAAGACCACCGAAATCCATCAGTTGGTACCCTCGAGTGCGTTCGTAACCTTATTTTTTATTAAAAGGGTAAAACCTTCGTCATCTCCTATGAATTCCCAGATTTCAGTCACGTGCTCAATATTCTCGTTATCACCCGTCACGGTATTGATGAAAAGCTGGGAGGTGTAGGCGCCGTACTTCTCGATAATGACGGCATTGCTGTCATCCTGAACGTTGACCGACTCAAAGGTGAGCTTGCCGCTATCCAGTTCTTCTTGGAAATAGGCTTCCAGGGCGTAGAGCGTCGCTGCCTCGGCATAGTTGCAGGAGGAACAGCGGTTGGTCCGGTGAAAATAGACCGCATCTACCCGGTCTGCTCCGGGGGTAGGGCTGGGTTCAGGCGTGGGTGTACTCTGTTCATTTAGTATTAAAACAGCATACTTGGAGAAATGTTCAATCTGAGTGGCTACCGTGTGCCCCTTGGTATCCACCTGTTTATAGAGCATTGCCTCCCACCTGCCATCTTCATAACAGGCGATATAAACATCATTCTCTTTCAGCCCTTGCGGTAGTTGGGCAGGGTCGTAGCTGAGAGTAAGCTTGAGCGGGGGATTAAAAGAGGCTCCTTGTGGCCTCAAATCATAGACCGGGCCAACATAGTCGGTGCCTTCCGGTATGGGTGGTGGGTTCGGGTCAATTACTGCCTCGATGGTCTGGAGGGGTTTCTTGTCGCTGTCCAGAATTGTGGTGCCGCTCTCTATAGAGAGACTGATTTCACTATCGGCAGAGGCTGCCAGAGTGCTTGACTCTAACTTTCCCTGACTATCAACTGTGACATCACATCTTGCCCCGAGCAGGTCTATCTCTATTTGGTAGGTTGTCGGCTCTCCACCATTAACTACTTCGGGTGTATCGGGTGATGCCGTACAGCTTACCGTAAGAAAAAGACCTATTGATAGTCCTATCGATACTAGTAAGTATTTCTTAAAGGAATCTGTTACTTTCATTGGAGTCTGCTCACTTTCTTAAATGGATTTAGAGTATTGGACCGGCATCTCGTATCCGGCAGCCGGTAGTTTTTCTACCGTTCGCTTGTTTCCTCCTGATCCAGGGCAGAGTTGATAATCTGACTGATTTCAGTCTTGCTAGGCACTCGTCCCGAGCAGACCAGTTTCTCATTTACTACCAGGCCGGGCGTAGTCAGGATAGAATACTCTATGATTTTGTTGATGTCTTGGATATATTCAACACTGGCGTCAATACCGAGTTCCTTTACTACTTCCCTGGTGGTACTGGCTAGCTGGTGACACCTGGCACATCCGGGACCGAGAATCTTGATATCCATTTTCTACTCCTTCACTCCAGTCCCACTTCTTTTAACGCCGACATCAACGATTCTTTACTTGGGCAGACCCCCATTATACTGACCAGGTCTCCGATAACTAACGCCGGTGCTGTAGTCAAATTATACCTTTCGAATACCTCGTTGCGCCCTTTATAGGTAATTACCTCTACCCTATCTCCAAATTCGTCCTGGATTTCCTTGAGCAGTCTGGATAGGCTGATGCCGCCGGAGCAGGTGGGAATTGACAGGAACACCTCTATCTTTACCTTGTTCATAGTCCACCCTCCCTTAATGCGTTGTCTAGGGTCGTTCGGCTGGGACAGATACCCTCGATTCTTATCTTCTCATTAATAACCACCGCCGGCACGCAGCCGAGCCTATATTCCTCGAATTTAGCTACCGCCTCCTCCCCGATCAGCTTGCTTACCTCCAGCTTGCCCTTGTGCTTTTTGGCGTACTCGTCAGCCAGCGCCAAGATAGCGACACACCCGGGACAGGGCGGGTCCCCACTGAATACCTCCATCCTTACTTTCATATTCATACCCCCCGTTCCTTTTTTATTGCTTTTTCTATCTCTTCTTCAGAGATAAGCTTTCCTGCTGAGATAACCTTGTTGTTTATTACCATAGTCGGAGTTAGCATTATGCCGTATTTGTCCCCTTCCGCGGAGAAGGCGTCAAACTTAGTTACCTCTACCTGGTCGTGATACTTCCCGGCGGCATTTTTAGCTCTTCTTTCCAGTTCTTTGCATTTAGCGCACGGTGGAGTAGAGCCGAAGATTTTTATCTTTATCATATTTGCCTCCTCCTGCTTGTTATTATGCGATTGACCCGTATATCAGTCCGGTGATCGTGGCGGCTGCTACCACCAGGGCGACATAAACCAGCATTTTTTTGGTACCTATAATTCCTCGGAGGGCGAGCATGCTTGGGAGTGATAGCGCTGGCCCGGCCAGAAGCAGCGCCAGCGCTGGCCCCTTACCCATGCCTAAATTCATGAACGTTTTGATGATAGGCACCTCGGTGAGGGTAGCGATATACATAAGAGCCCCGCCGATAGAAGCGACAAAGTTGGCAAAGATGGTATTCCCTCCCATGTATGTTGCCATGGCAGTTGGTGGTATGACCTTGCCGAGAATCCCGGCGATAAATACCCCGATCAATAACCAGGGCAGGATGCGCTTCAGGAAGTAAAGCGTTTCTTTCATCCATTCCTTGATCTCGTCCCCTGTAAACCAACGCCACAGTGTGATGCCCAAAACACTACCTAGGATGCCAAAAGGTATCCAGTACTTCGAGGCGGCTGTGATGAGGATAGCAATAAGGGTGCCGAAGAATATGGCATATTGCCAGGGTTTCTTACCGTTGGGGTCAGCTTCAACTAAGGTAAAGGCCTGGGCTTGTGCTTTTTTTACTTCCTCTTTCCTGAAGATAAAAGCCATGATTAAACCAATACAAACGGCAAAGGAAATAGCCCCTACTGCTCGAGCTATTCCCAACTCATAGCCCAGTATGTTAGCGGTATAGACAATGGCCAGTATGTTTATGGCAGGTCCTGAAAATAGGAAGGCTATAGCCGGACCGAGTCCGGCTCCCCTTTTGTAAATACCGCCGAAGAGCGGCAGTACTGTACAGGAACACACTGCGAGGATTGCTCCTGAAACAGAGCCTACTGAATAGGCTACCGGTTTCTTGGCCTGAGGGCCAAAGTACTTGAGTATGGCAGCTTGCGAGGCAAAAGCAGAAATAGCTCCAGCGATGAAAAGGGCTGGCACCAGGCAGGTAATGACATGTAGGGATAGATATTCTGCTAGTCCGTTAAGGCCACCGCGTAAGATTTCAATAGCTTCCATTTAGTTCTTATGTCCTATTATGCGCATTAACGCATCAATTTAAGGCAAAAAAAGAGCGTTACTGTCTTAACCGCCTGACACAGCCAGGGCCAACGCGCTCAGCCTTCATCAGACGCTCACTGTCCTGGACGACCAGCCTGTTGTCCTTAAGCGCCTTCTTTGCCGCTTCGAGCAGGTAGGGGAAATATTCTGGCATGCCATCTCGGTCTATTGAGTATAGTGACCATAATCCGTCTTTCCTCAGCTTAAGAAAACCGGCATCGTATAAGATACCTAGGTTACGTGAAGCCCGCGTCTGGGATACGTTGAGCGCCTGCATGACCTCACAGACACAGCACTCCCTCTCCAGCAGCAGGTTTAGCATCCTGAGCCTGGTTTCATCAGATAGTGCTTTTAGTGCTCGTATCAGGTTATGCATCTTTTCGTCCTATATGCGCATATATGCTTATAGCTTAAGCCCTTTTCGGGGCTTTGTCAAGCGATTGTATTGACAGGCTTGTTACCGGAGTGCTACAGTTCGACTAGCTTCTCGAGAACATAGAATAAATGCCTCCGGATTATGCGTTCTTAGCAGGAGGGGGGCACAGTGGAAATGGGCCAAGAGGGTAGCGATACCCGGCTCAAGGAGTTATGTAGCCGGAGGTTATCCGGCAGGCGAATCATTCTGGCTAGTAACCGTGGACCTATCGAGTACTACTTTGCGGAAGAAGGCCAGCTTCTCTCACGCCGTGGTAGTGGTGGGTTGGTTACCGCTCTTAGTAGTCTTGGCAAGTATGTAGAGCTTGACTGGATTGCCAGCGTTATGGGGCGTGGGGATAGGGAGATAGCGCAGAAGGCACAGGGCAAACGCTTTCAGGCACCGATAAAAGGTGACAGACTATATCTCCGTTTCGTATCTTGCTCCAGGAATGCATACCACAAATACTACAGCATTATTTGTAACCCCTTGCTCTGGTTCCTGCAGCACTATATGTGGAACTCACCTACTACGCCCAATATCGATATTGCCGTTCATGATGCCTGGGAGAGGGGTTATGTTGAAGTAAATCGGGCCTTCGCCAGGACAATTATTGACGAGGCGATGAGAAGTACGTCACCCCCGATAGTAATACTTAACGACTACCATCTCTACTTGGCTGGTGCTTACCTGCGGCAGCAGATGCCAGATCTGGTGATACAGCACTTTACTCATATTCCCTGGCCGTCGGCTTGCTACTGGGGGTTGTTGCCGGGTTATATGCGGCAGGCGATTTTCCGGGGTTTATGCGCTGCGGATATCGTCGGCTTGCAGACAGCCCGGGACGTACACAATTTTATCCACTGTTGCGAATCATCCATTGACGGTGCTGAGGTTGACTATACCCTAAATACTGTCCGGATAGAGGGACATCTCACCCGGGTCAAGGCATACCCGATATCAATTGATGTCGCTGGTATCAAGAAGCTGCTCCCCTCGAGTAGGTTACAGGAATATGAGCAGAAGCTGAGCAGTCTTTGCGGTGAGCACACCATAGTTCGCGTTGATAGGGCTGAGCCCAGTAAGAATATCATTCGTGGTTTCAAGGCTTTTGATAAATTGCTGGAGCGTTACCCTCAATTTCGGGGGCAGGTCAAATTCATCGCCTTTCTGGTGCCCACCCGGACCCACCTGAGGTTATATCGGCGGTATATGGAGGAGACTACCCAGCTAATAGAGGCGATAAATAGTAAGTACGCGACTCAGGAGTGGCATCCTATCGATTTCTTCTATGAAAATAACTATATTCAGGCTCTGGCCGGCATGCGGCTTTATGATGTTCTTCTGGTTAATGCGGTTATTGACGGTATGAATCTGGTAGCTAAGGAAGGTCCCACGGTCAACAACCGTGATGGCGTACTGGTGCTTTCTGAGATGGTTGGTGCTTGTGAGCAGTTGGGCCCTTATGCTCTAACGATGGCGCCGGCTGATCTGGAGGGGACAATGGAGGCTCTTTATGAGGCGTTGATGATGCCGCCGGAGGAGAGAAAAAGGCGTGCTGGTGCGCTAAAGAAGTCAATTGAAAAAGAAGATATCAATCATTGGCTCTTGTGTCTGTTGGAGGATGCGGCCAGCTTGATTGAAGGGCGTTCTCAGTCATCCACTTGAGGAAGTGTTCGACATCTCCTACCCCGTTCAGAGTAAAATCTGCTTCCGTTACCAGCTTTTCCGGCGTCTCTGAGCTGATGATGCCGATGGCAAGTCCCTGGAAATTCCGGTTATGGCGGGCGGTGTGTATTGCCTTGAAGGCATCGATGTCCGTGTAGTCATCGCCCAGGTATATGCCCCCCTGCAGGTTGTACTCCCTTATTAAGTCCATTGTTGCGGTGCCTTTGTCAGTCTCTGTTGGGGGTAGCAGGTTGAAAGACATTTTCCCGCGGATAACCCTTAAGCTTTTGGCCCGGGTTGAGGCATTCAGTGTGTTTAAGATTTTTCTCTCCGTCAGTTGCGGTTCTGGTGAGAGGCGGTAGTGAATGGTAGCCGTTACCCCCTTGTCTTCAATGCTGATACCCTCCGAGGAGAGCAGCGGGGTTAATTCCTTGATCATGGATTTGATTACCCTGGAATAATCATGGGTAATATCAGGGAACTCGTTTTTAACCCCTCTCCCGCGTTCCATACCGTGGTTGCCGATGTAGACCATGTTGTCAATTCCTACCATTTTTCTGACTTGATTTACCGGTCTTCCCGAGATAGCGGCTACCAGGGCTAGATGACTGGAGAGTTTTAAGAGGTAATGTCGGCATAGTGGAGAGACCCTGGCCTGCTGTGGGGTGGGGGCGGTCTTACTAATCGTACCATCAACATCGGTAATAAGCCCGAAAGGGACTCGTTCGAGAATTTCTTGAATAGGTTTTAGGTGGTTAAACGCATACGACACAGGTTAAATTTAACAGGGGATGCGCTATTGAGTCAATATTATGAAGAGGGGAAACGGATTTGACTGGATAGGATATTACATTAGCTTGCTGTATCGGAACCAATCTCGACAAATTGTTTGAGATGGGATAAAGTGATATTTAAGATGACGAAAGTCGATGGATGTAGCCTGCCGGTTATGGCTATAGATTTGGGTGGTACCAAGATAGCTGCCGGTATCGTTTCTGCTAGATGTGAGATACTGGCTAGAGAATATTGTCCTACCTTGGCTGATGAAGGTGTTGAGGCAGTAATTGAGCGGATAGTTTCTGCTGTTGGCCGACTGGTTAGCCAGCAGGGCATGGATTTGTCCCAGTTGTGCTGTATAAGCATTGCTGCTTGCGGGGCGATAGACTCGGAAACCGGGGTAGTAGTCCTTTCCCCGAATCTTCCAGGGTGGTGTGATATTCCGCTGCGAAGTATGGTAGGGGAGAGGCTTGGTGTTAAAACCCTGCTCATTAATGATGCTAATGCAGCTGCCTGGGGCGAGTATCACCTTGGTGTGGGGAAGGGGGTAAATAACCTTATCTACCTTACGGTGGGTACTGGTATTGGTGGGGCGATTATTATTGATGGTAGGCTGTACACCGGCTCATCCGGTAGCGCTGGAGAGATAGGCCATATGACTATTGATACTAATGGGGTAAGGTGTGGGTGCGGTAATATTGGTTGCTTGGAAACACTGGCTTCAGGCACTGCTATCACCAGAGAGGCAGTAGCGCATGTTGCTCGTGGTGAGGCGTCTTCTCTCACTGATATTGTTGCGGGTAGGTTGGAAGATATTACCGCGGAGAAGGTAGCCGTAGCCGCTAAGGGGGGAGACCCTCTTGCCTTAGGCATCATTAATAAAGCTGCCACCTATCTGGGAATGGGTATGGTAAACCTGGTTAATATCTTCAACCCGGAAATGATTGTAGTGGGGGGTGGGGTGGCCAAGATGGGAGACCTTCTGCTTAATCCAGCCAGAGGGGTGGTAAGGGGAAAGGCATTTCCAGTATCGGCTGAGGCGGTGTCGATAGTTTCTAGCCAGCTTGGCAGTGATGCCGGGATACTTGGTGCTGCTATTTTTGCCCTTCAGCAAGAGTCAGAATAAGGAGGAACAAGGTGAAGGTTCGTAAGGCAATTATTACTGCTGCCGGTTGGGGCACAAGATTCTTGCCTGTAACCAGGTCACAGCCGAAGGAGATGTTACCACTGGTCAATAAGCCGCTAATTCAGTATGCTGTGGAAGAAGCAATCAATTCTGGTATTGAGCAAGTTATTTTGATAACGGCTATGGGTAAGCATGCCATAGAGGATTACTTTGACCGCTCTTTTGAGCTGGAATATGTTCTGGAGCAGAAGGGGGAGACCGAACTGCTTCAGGAGATGCGCAGGCTGTCTAACCTGGTTGATATCTGTTACATCAGGCAGAAGGAGCAGTTTGGTCTTGGTCATGCTGTCCTCATCGCCAGGAATATTATTGCTGGCGAACCGTTTGCCGTTTTGCTCCCCGATGATGTTATCGATAGCCGGGTGCCAGCCCTAAAACAGATGATAGAGGTTTACGAGCAGCGAGGGACCAGCGTCATTGCTGTTGAGCGAGTGAGTGCCCAGGATACGGTAAAGTATGGCATTATTGAGCCAAAGGAGATTTCACATCGTTTGTACCAGGTCCTGAGCCTGGCTGAGAAGCCGGAACCGCAAGAAGCGCCGTCTGACTTAGGCATAGTGGGCAGGTATATCCTTGTACCTGAGATATTTGATGCTCTTGCGGCTACCCCGCCGGGTAGAATTAATGAGATTCAGCTCACCGATGCCCTGCAACTGTTACTCAAACGGCAGGTGATAAGTGCCTGCGAATTCGAGGGAGTACGCTATGATACCGGAACTCCTTCCGGTTGGCTCGAGGCGACGATAGCCTTGGCACTAAAGGATCCTGATATAGGGCCGGGGCTAAGGCAGTATTTACGTAGACTGCTCTAGAGATATTGGGGCTGTTCATTCCATCCGCCTTGTTCTATCCCGATAGGCCGCTCTTCATTGACAGCTAGTATAGCTTGCACTAAAATCGTATATGGTAGTTATTCTTAGCCAAAGGTTAGTAAATGACAGGTGATGAAATTCGGTCGGCATATTTGAAATTCTTTGAAAAGAGGGAGCATGACATCATTCCCAGTGACTCTCTGATACCCCACGGCGACCCTACTTTACTATTTACCAGTGCTGGTATGGTGCAGTTTCAGCCCTACTATTTAGGTGAGAAGCAGCCGACTAATCCCCGTTTAGCTTCATGCCAGAAGTGTTTTCGGACTACTGATATTGAATCGGTAGGCGACTTGATTCATCTTACCTTCTTTGAGATGCTGGGTAACTTCAGTATCGGAGACTACTTCAAGCAGGAAGCTATTAACTGGGCATGGGAATTCGTTACCCGGGATTTGGGACTACCTCCAGCGCGGCTATGGATAGGTGTATTTCTTGATGATGACGAGGCTTTTGGCTACTGGCGGAAGCAGGGTGTCCCGGAGGAAAGAATAGTGCGGCTTGGTGAAGAGGAGAATTTCTGGGGGCCGGCTGGTAATTCCGGACCCTGCGGACCCTGTAGCGAGATTCACTATGACCTCGGCGAGGGGGTTGGCTGTGGGAAGCCTTCCTGTGGCCCTGCCTGTAGTTGTGGGCGCTTTTCCGAGATTTGGAACTTGGTATTTACCCAGTATAACCAGCACGAGGACGGGCACCGCGCTTTATTACCCAAACCCAATATTGATACCGGGATGGGTTTGGAAAGAGTGACTGCGATAATGCAGGGTAAAATTTCCGTCTATGAAACTGACCTCTTTATGCCCTTGCTGGAGTGTGTATCTGAACTGTCAGAAAGGAAATATGGCTCTGATGAAGAAACTGCTAATGCGATGCGGGTGGTAGTTGAGCATGGCCGGGCAATCGCCTTTCTGATTGGTGATGGAGTAATTCCTGCTAATGAGGGCCGGGGCTATGTACTGCGACGGCTGTTACGGCGTGCCGCAATGTTTAGCCGAAGATTAGCCAAGGACAAGCCTTTTCTGGCTGAGGTGGCCAAAGCCGCTATTCGGAAGATGGGCCATATCTATCCAGAAATAGTGCAGCGAGAAGACTTTATTATCAGGGTGATTGAGAGCGAAGAGGCAAGGTTTAGCGAGACGCTCAGTACCGGCCTGGGATTATTAGATGAAATCATTGAAGAGGCAACCGGTAAGGGGGTAAAGATAATCCCGGGTAAACAGGCATTTAAGCTATACGACACCTATGGCTTTCCCATAGAGCTAACTAAAGAAGTTGTATCCAGGTCGGGGTTGTCTATGGATTTAGCGGGTTTCGAAAGGGAAATGGCAAAGCAGCGGGAGAAGGCCCGTGCCGCCCACAAGTTTGCCAGGGATATTACACCTTCTACTCTTGATTTAACTCTAACTACTTGTCCACCAACTATCTTTGTTGGTTATGATGACCTTAAGCATAAATCGGCTATAGTTTATCTAATGATTGATAACAGGTCTGTTGAAACAGTAGAAGAGGGGAAGGAGGCAAGCATTATTCTAGAGGCTACTCCTTTCTATGGAGAAATGGGTGGACAGGTGGGTGATACCGGCGAGCTGATTGGCCCATCGGGTAGATTCTCTGTCACCGATACTATTCGCAGTCCACAAGATGCCACGATACACCATGGGTATGTCAGTGATGGGAATTTAACCGCTGGTGATATTGTTGAGGCGATAGTGGATGGACAGCGGCGGCTTGATATTGCTCGCAATCATACGGCAACCCATTTACTCCAACTGGCTCTGCGTCAGGTATTGGGTGAGCATGTCCAGCAAAGAGGTTCGCTGGTAACCCCGGAGCGGCTTAGATTTGACTTTTCTCATTTGGCAGCACTGACAAGGGAGGAGATACATCAAGCAAGCCATATTGTCAACGATAAGATTCGCCAAAACCTGAGGGTGTACAGTGAAGAGATTCCGTATGCAAGGGCGATTGAGGAAGGCGTGATAGCTTTGTTCAATGAAAAGTATGGTGATATAGTTCGTGTGGTGAAAATAGGGGAAGTGGCTGTCAGCGCAGAGCTCTGCGGTGGTACTCATGTCAGTTCAATCGGTGAGATAGGCTCATTTCAAATTGTTGGTGAGAGCAGCGTCGGCGCCGGCTTGCGGCGCATTGAAGCTGTTACCGGTAGGGGGGCTGAAGAATTTGTTAACCGGCGATTTTTCAGTTTAGACAGGATTGCTGATTCTCTGGGGGCGACAGCAGGTGAAGTGCAGGAGAAGGTAGCTATTTTGTCTGTCGAATTGGAAACGGAGCGCCGGCGGGTTTTGACTCTGGAGAGGGAGCTGTCTCGGCAGGTAGCAGTGTCTTTGCTAAGTCAGGTAGCTGTGGTTAACGGAGTCAACGTACTGGCGGCTAGGGTGTCATCTTATCGTTTGGAGGCCCTGCGCGAATTGAGCGACCGCCTCCGTGAGGAACTGAAGAGCGTGGTGATGGTCCTGGGTACGATTTATGATAATAAACCCCTTTTCTTGGCTGCAGTGACTCCGGATTTAGTTGCTAAAGGCTATAATGCTGGTGAGATAGTTAGACAGGTTGCTAGGGTGACCGGAGGTGGTGGCGGAGGTAAAGCCCAATTTGCCCAGGCGGGTGGTAGAGATAAAGGTAGGTTAGACGAAGCTCTTCAGCTGGTGAAGAGCCTGGTTTAGATTTTGTGGGTTTTGCCTGCTGATTACCGTGTTCATTGTGGTGACCCTCGGCAGACGGCTCCTGAGGTATTTTAAGGGAGGCAGGCATAACGCGTATCTTAGGTCTCGATATTGGCGATAAGAGGATTGGGGTAGCCCTCAGCGACCCCCTGGGCATATTAGCGAGCCCGTTTACTATTATTAATCGTCGGAATGAGGCGGCAGATATCCAGGCTATTACTGATATTGTTAGCCTGCATCAGGTTGGGCGGGTTATCGCTGGTTTACCTCGTTCTATGGACGGTAGTATAGGTGGGCAGGCAGAAAAGGTAAAGGCTTTTGTCGAGAGCCTGCTTAGCCAAACCAGGACTCCGGTGGAGTTTAGGGATGAGCGTTTATCAACGGTGTCTGCCAGGCGCTTGATACGAGAAGCTAAGAGTAAGAAAGTCAAGTATGATGATGCTATAGCGGCTGCTATTATCCTGCAGTGCTATCTGGATGAGGATATTAAGTAGGGTGTTAATTCTAATTTCGACTGAGAAAAGCTCCTGCATATTAGTAGCGCACAGGTTTAATGCTTTGTATCGTGTCCTTACTGGGCGCGGAGTTATAACCGGTGGTGTGGATTGGATTCTCAGTTAAGGAGGTAGAGAGATGACACGGTGGTTGACTGTTAAAGAAGCCCGCGACTATTTGGAATTACCCACTGCAACTTACCTGGATAATTATGTAGCAGCGGGTGAGTTGACGGAGACGCGCAGGGGGGACAGTGTTGTGTTCTCACAAGAAGAATTGGACAGGTGGAAGAGTGAGAGAAACCTGTTCGCTCTGGATACGAGGGACTATAAAAAGTGCCTGCATTTTGCTGTGGGGAGCCTCTACAAATACTGTTCGGTAGCTGGTTGCGCCACCAGTAACTCTTCGGAGCTTGCCAAAGTCGTTGATAATTTTATGTTGCAGAAGCTGGGTGAAACTGCCTTTCAAAAATTTATGGATAAGAACTTCAAAATCTTCATCAATTTTGAGTTTAAGTTTCACGAAGAAGTCGTCAGTCAGGAAGTTACGGAGATTGCTTTACCGGGGAAATGGCTTCGTGTATATAATCCGCCGGAAAAGCTGAGACTTACCGTTAAGACAGTTGAGATGGGTAATTCTCGGCTTGTCATTCCTGAGTCTGAGGTGGAGGGTCGGCGGCACCATCAATTGATTGATGTATACGTGATGGTGCGTGTAGGGTTGCCCCCTGACCACCTGTTTCGGGTTCTGGGAGAGAGTTCACGGTCAAGGCTTGGTATCAGAAGAGAAGAGACGGCCCTCCCTCGTTTTGAGTACCTTGAGGCAGATTCTGGTATTACAATAGAGGAAGAGGAAGTGCTAATTCCTCAGCTTGAGTCTATCCAGGCGGAAATCGTTGGATATACCTGGCTTAGCGAACTGCTTGAGTCCGGAGTTCAACCCGGTGTCCCGGAGCGAGGAGTACAGCCGGGCTATTACCTGCCTACCGGAAATCTCAGAAGGGGCGATTTAGAGTGGCGGAAACTGATTGAGCTATTGTAGCCTGAATTTGTTTGGAGCCTGTGTAGAACTGAAGTAAAGTAGAGCTAGAGAGGGTACTCTTTGTGACAACGGATTTGGCATTAGCGATAGGGGTAATGATAATCGCCGGTTATTTTGGCGGGCAGGTGGCGAAAAAGCTTAAACTCCCCAGAATTACCGGCTACATTGTCGTTGGGCTCTTGTTGAGTCCCTCCGTCCTGAATCTTGTACCGAGGGCTACGGTAGAGAGCTTAAATATAATTACCTCCGTTGCTTTAGGTATTATTGCCTATGCAATCGGTGGCAGTCTGCGCCTGCAGTCTATTAGGAAATTGGGCAGAAGTATTGCCTGGATAACGATTGTTCAGGCTTTAGCCGCCTGGCTTATCGTCACTCTGGGAGTGGTCTTTCTGGCCCCTCGTATCTTGGGTATCCCTCAAGTGACCGTTACTCAGTTTTACTTCCCGATGGCTTTTGTCATCGGGGCGATAGCATGTGCTACAGACCCGGCAACAATTTTGGCGGTAACGCGTGAATATAGGGCGAAAGGGCCATTAACCACAACCCTCTTGGCTTTGGTGGCAATTGATGATGCCGTTGCGGTCATTGCTTTTGCCATTGCTGTGGGAGTGGCCCAGCCGTTGGTGAGTGGTGCCGGTGGTGCCTCTCTTTATCAAATGTTGGGAGTTCCTTTTTTAGAGGTAATTGAGTCTATCGGAATAGGTACCGCCTTTGGCTTCGCTCTGGTTTACATAACCAAGCTGGTGAAAACACGTGCCCTGCTGTTACTCGTAGTTTTAGGGATGATTACGCTATGCACCGGCGTTACCAATCTACTGGGTGTTTCGTTAATTATGGCAAATATGGCCATTGGCTTTGTCGTAACGAATAGAGTGGACGAGGATGAGCCGTTTATTGTGGTTGAGGGGGTTGACGAGCTAGTCTTTGCTATATTCTTTGTACTGGCGGGGATGCATTTTGATTTTGACATCATGAAAGTTGTCGGCGTTATGGTGTTAGTGATATTTGCCACCAGATTTGCTGGTAAATATTACGGGGCGAGGGTTGGCGCTAAAATCTCTCATGCTCCGGACACAGTGAAAAAATATGCCGGATTTGCCCTACTGCCCCAGGCCGGGGTTGCTATGGGGCTGGCTCTCCTGGCGCGAAATGCACTTCCCGTCTTTGGTGACATAGTCTTGAATGCCACTCTTGCTGCGGTTATCATTAATCAGCTGGTCTCCCCGCCTCTGGTGAAGTACGGAATCTTCAAGGCTGGTGAAGCAGCGGGATCGGTCAAACCGGTACCTAAGGCCTAACGGGCAGTTAGTTTGAGCAGAAGTGGTAACGGCTAAATCCTGGCGGACTAATCGCCAACCGCGTCAACCCGTGCTCCCTTAGAGATAACCCAGGTTATGCCGGCTTCAATGTCCTCGTTTCTTCCCTCAATTTCCAGTGTTATCCGGCCCTTGTCTTGTGCTACGTCTACATTAGCCTGATAGATATTGGTTATCAGGTTGAATTGCTGGCTGATAGTATAGATAATGGGCTCAGAAAGTAGTTCCCTGGGAAAAATAATTGTCACCCGTCGCTTTGTCATTTTTTGCCTTCCCCAAACCTTTTTATTCAGTTTTGTTCTGATCTTGTAGGGATATCTGGCAGAGTTTTAGTTCACCCCAGAGACCCATATTGCTGTCGGCGATGATTACGGCTCCTTTTAGCCCCTCAATACGTTGAGCCATCTCGATCCCTCTGGTGATATCGCTCGGTTGCTCAACCAAGTTCCCGATGGCAGTGGCAGCAGCGTCAGCAAGGGTGGCTGATTTGGACAACACTATCACGGCGTCAGCCTTACCGTAACTCAGGGAATGTCCTACTGTTCCCGATGATGTGCAAATTCCTAGTGGGGTATCTGCCCCGTCAATTTCCAGGCCGATTTTGCCGGTCAACGGCGATTTACCGGCGTAAATTCCGATCAGCCTTTTCTTCAGGCTCTTTAAGTAAATATCGCCACCGTTTTCCACGATTATCTCTGGCGAAAAGGGTAGTAGTTCAGTGCCAACAAATTCAGCGATAGCGCCGGCTACTCCTGCCATGGGGCCGGTTCCAGTACTGCTGGCTGAGGCTGACATTACCTTTACGATGCTGGGAGCGTTACTGTTGACGTTTATGGGTTTAAGGGCGGTTGGGAAGTCAGGATGCCGCTCGATATACCTCTCCAGTATATCCCGGTATTTTGTCACCAGCTTGAAAGCTTTTCTTTTCAGGTTGGTTGAGGCGCGGATACACAAGTCCGTCTCTTTTACTACGATACTAAAAGAGATTAGGTCCCTATCTCTAATCCAGTGCCGGTAGGTTCTCGGCTGGTACATAAACTAGAAGTGGAGTTCCATCGCTCTCGGGGGGCAGGCCTTCAAACAAAGTCCGCAAGCCAGGCATTTCCTATCGTGAAAGCTAACCTTCCTGGTTACCGGGTTAAGTTCGAAGGCGCCGGAGGGACAAATAGTTATGCAGGCACCGCAGTGAGTACACCTTTCCTCATTGCGAGTAACATTTTGGCTAAGCGATTGTATTATGACTCCAGTTTCAGCTAGGTACCTGATGCCTTTGTCATAGTCTTCTTGTTTACCCTTGAGTTCTAATACCAACAGGCCTTCTTTGTCGGGAGTAACTGATGCCTTCAAGATGTTGAAATCAAGGTCATAATGCTTGACCAATCGACTTATCATCGGCCGGTCTACCAAGCGTTTCGGAAAATGCAGGACTATTTTTCTTGATACCATCACTCAGACTACCCTACTGCCCACTATGTGAGAGTTTCCCCTTTCACTCTAATTAAACAATCGTTCATTGAGTTTGTCAACGTGGGGAGGTATCTGCATAAAGTGGATAATACTCTGTTGGCTCTATTTCCTGGCGGTAGTATTCTAAATGGTATTTGAAAAGACTGTTTTGACGTTATACAATGGGGGGTGAGTTACGATTGGTTTTCCTGGGAACACAGTTTGGACCTGTTCCAGGGAAGCAGGTGTGTTTACTTTGACTTGTGGGGGTGAGTTTGGCTAAAAAAGAGGAAGAGAAGCACGGACATAAGTTTACTAGGCACCAGCTTGCCCGGTGGCAGCAGCAGAAGAAGAGGCAGCATATTTTTCTCATCCTGGGGATTGGTGTTATTGCTGCCGTCGGTGGTGTTATCGGAGGTGGCTGGTACCGTGATGAGTACCGGCCGATGCAAGAGGTTGTGATTCAGGTAAACGATACCGAGTTTGATATGGGCTACTATGTTGACACACTTAAGATCAGCGGGAATTTGTATCAGCAGATCTACGGGCAGAGTCAGTCCCTCTTCTATATGCAGTCCGTGGCTAGTCAAGCGGTGACTGCTATTGAGCAGAGGGAGCTAATCCAGCAGGGGGCTATGGCATTAGGCATCGTGGTTAGTGATAGTGAGGTTAGTGATGAGCTTAAGAAGAATGACCCTCCTCTGGGTAACGACTTTCGGGACCTGGTCAGGGGTGATATGTTGAACAGGAGGTTGCTGGGCGAGCATTTTGAGCAAGAGGTGCCGCAATTTGCCGAGCAGAGACAGATTATGGCGATGTTTCTCGAGAGTGAGAGCCAGGCGGCTGCGGTTAGGGATAGGCTTGAGGCCGGCGAAGATTTTGCCGAACTGGCCGGCGAGCTTTCCCTGGAGAGCCTTACCGTGATGGGGGATGGTGAGGCCGGTTGGTACCTGCTGGGCATTCTGTCGGAAAAGCTGGGGCTTCCCGTACTTGAGGACTATGTCTTCGCTGCCGGAGTGGGAGTGAGCGGGCCGCTCTATGACGAGGCCAGGACCAAAGAGGCCGGCTACTGGCTGGTCAAGCTGGTAGATAGAGATGAGGATGAGCAGGGTGATCTGTTCAATATTCAGGTGATGCTGCTGGGTAGTGAAGAAGAGG
>Ga0208902_1000584_pt1 | contig 18623 bp, 32 predicted proteins | sample AntAceMetag02UKH_FD_184767 | JGI IMG/M metagenome (GOLD analysis project Ga0208902, IMG submission 184767) | Saline lake microbial communities from Ace Lake, Antarctica - Antarctic Ace Lake Metagenome 02UKH (SPAdes) (version 2) | ecosystem: Environmental > Aquatic > Non-marine Saline and...
ATTGGTCATTTTGGATATTTTTTCTTCAATTATTTTTTGAATACTTAAGAGGTTCTTCTGTCTTTGCCATCCATAATATTTAGTTCCGTCGTATTTAATAGTAAGTTTTACGTTAATCATTTTTCCCTTAAATTAGTTAATTAGGTAGCCGGTTAATAAACCAAAGATTAAAATAAAGAATGAGATAAAGATAACAAACGTTCTTTAATTGGCTAACCAGTTATTTTATCTTAATTAGTTAATTAGTTAATTAGTTAATTAGTTAATTAGTTAATTAGGGCATTCTATATTTTTTAAAATATTAAACTTGTTATAATTGCAACGATTATTATAAAAGCAAAAATTAGCATATCATTTTTTTTAATTTGTAGTTTTCTATAATGTGTTCTCCCTTTTCCGCCCCTGTAACACTTTGCTTCCATGGCTATAGCTAAATCGTCAGCACGTCTAAAGGCATTTACAAACAAAGGGACCAATATAGGAATCAAACTTTTCGTTCGGTTTAAAATATTACCACTCTCAAAATCTGCTCCTCTGGATATTTGAGCTTTCATTATTTTTTCCGTTTCTTCTAACAAAGTAGGGATAAATCTTAAGGCTATGGTCATCATCATGGCAATCTCGTGTGCGGGCATACCCATAAATCTAAATGCAGACAATAATTTTTCTGTCCCATCTGTTAAAGATATAGGTGAAGTTGTCAGTGTAAGCAAGGAAGTAGTTAAAATTAATATTAGTAAGCGGCAACTTATAAATAACCCTTTTATCAGTCCTTCAGATGTTATTTTTAAAAAACCTAATTTGTAAATAACTTCGCCTTCTGTCATAAATAAATGAATAACTAATGTAAATATGATAATGAAAAGGATCGGACGCAAGCCTTTGAATACAAATTTCGGATGTACTTTTGAAAAAATAATACTAATCATTATTAAAGAACCCAATATAAAATATCCCCAAAAATTATCAACGAGAAATAAACAAATAATAACGGTCAAGCAACTCAATATTTTTATACGGGGATCCAAATTGTGAATTAAAGAATCATGAGGAATATATTGTCCAAAGCTTATATTTCTTAATATATTCATTATTTACATTTCCTTAATATTTTAAATTATTCAAGTTTATTTAAAGTAAAGGGATTAATATTTTAACTTATAAATAGTATTTTAAAGAAACCTCGTTTATACAATTTGTTTTTTCTTATTTTTATTAACTTTTCTCATAATTTCATTCCGGGCATCTTGAACTGTCAATACTCCGGTAAACACATCTTTACCTTTCGATTTCAATTCATGCATGCATTTAGTCACTTGCGGAAGACCTAATCCGACTTTAATGAGTTGCTTTGATTTCTTTTCAAATATATTTACGGGCGAATCATCCATAATTATTTTTCCTTTATGCATAACCAAAAGACGTTTTACAATTTCTGCAATTTTTTCCATATTATGAGAAACTAATATTACCGTAGTCCCATATTTTTTATGAATTTCTTTTATTTCAGATAATATTCTATTTCTACTTTGAGGGTCAAGATTGGCCGTAGGTTCATCTAAAACTAATACTTTAGGCCTGATAGATAAGATACTCGCCAATGCCACTCTCCTCATTTCTCCGCCACTAAGTGAAAAAGGCGAGCGTTCAGCATAAATATCATAATCCAAATTAACCATTTTTAATGCTTCTCGAACTCTATCATCGATTACCTTTTCCGATAGATTTAATCTTTGAGGACCAAATGCTATTTCTTTATATATTGTTTCTTCGAATAATTGATTTTCCGGATATTGAAATACTAAACCTACCTTTTGTCTAATTTTTTTTAGATTGATTCCTTTAGTATTTATATCCTGTCCTTCGATAAAAACTTTCCCTGAAGTAGGTTTTATTAAACCGTTTAAATGTTGAATCAAAGTAGTTTTCCCGCATCCTGTATGCCCTATCAATCCAACAAATTCACCTTTTTTTATCTCCAAATTAATACCCTTTAGCACTTCTGTTTCAAAAGGCATATTTAGACTATAAGTAAAACATATATCTTCTAAATGTATAAGCATAGTTCATCTACCATCTTATCTACTTTTAAAATATTGATAGGAATATTCAAACCTTCCTTGTTTAATTTGATTGCTAATTCTGTTATCTGGGGAATATCCAGTCTTATATTTTTTAATAGTTCTGCTTTTTTAAATACTTCTTCGGGTTTGCCTTCCAAAAAAATTTTACCTTTGTCTAATACAACGATTCTTTTTGATTCTGCTGCTTCTTCCATTAGATGAGTAATAAAAATAATGGTAATTTTTTCCCTCTTATTTAACTTTTTTAAAATATCCATCACTTCGTTTCTGCCACTCGGGTCAAGCATCGCAGTAGGCTCATCTAAAACAAGGTAAGAAGAATTCATAGCAATAGCACCGGCAATAGCTACTCTTTGTTTTTGTCCTCCTGAAAGTAGATGTGGTTCGCTTTTTTTATAATCTTCCATTTCTACAATTTTAAGTGCCCACTCGACTCTTTTTTCCATTAATTTTTCGTCCATACCGATATTTTCCAAACCGAAAGCTATATCATCTTCTACCGTTGTAGCAACAATTTGATTATCCGGATTTTGAAAGACCATTCCAACTTTTTGTCTAATTTTCCACATGGTCTCTTTATCTTTGGTGTTCATATCATCTACCCAAATATCTCCATCTGTCGGGAGAAGCAGACAATTTAAGTGTCTGGCGAGAGTAGATTTTCCGGAACCATTCGATCCAATAATCGAAATAAAGTCACCATTATTTATTTCCATATCTATATTATTTAAAGCTTTTACCGGGTTTTCGTTATGTGAAGTGTATACGTGACTTAAATTTTTTATTTTTATCAATGTTTTCACCGCTTATTATTTAGTAGTTAATAGAATATAGTAATGAGTAACAAGCAATTAAGTAATAATATTAAGATTCTTAAGTTATAAAAATATATTAGTTGATACATGTTAGTTGGTTAGCTGGTTACCTGGTTAAAGAAAATAAAAAACAAAGAACCAGAATTAAATACAATAATGAGTAATATGTAATTTTGAGCTTTAACTGTTTAACTAATCTTCTAATTTGCCAATTCTCTAATTCGCCGATTATACGATTGACTTCTGGCTTCTATTCTTTATTCTTTTCTTTATTTTGACTCCCGACTTCTTCTTTTCTAGCTATCTCGAATTCTTCTTTTCCTTTTCTTTCTTTACTCGCATCTCGAAACTTGCAACATTCTTTATCTTTTCTTTATTCTGTTTTCTTAACTAATTAACTAATTAACTAATTAACTAATATGTGTTTTAGTTAAATTCAATATTCCAAAATAAAAAGGTTAAAAAGCTTAATATTGCGAATACCCATACCCTATCAAACCTTTTAACCTTTTACAATTAATAAATTCTTATTCAGTAAATTCTATAATGGCTAATGGAGCAGCGTCCCCCTTGCGAAACCCTGTTTTGACAACTCTGGTATAACCACCATTTCTTTCTACAAATTTCGGGCTTATTTCGTCAAATAATATCTTAGATGCAATTTTATTTTTTATGACTTTTCTTACTTCTCTTTGAGCCTGTAGATCATTATTTTTTGCTTTGGTTATTAATTTATCTACAAATTTTCTCACTTCTTTCGCCTTCGAATATGTGGTTTCTATTTTTTTATGATTTATAAGAGATATGGCTAAATTTGCCAACAATGCACTTCTATGACTACTTGTTCGACCAAGTTTTCCTCTTAATTTTTTGTGCCTCATTCTAATAATCCTCCCGTTCCTGTTTTTCCCCTAGAATAAATCCGTATTTATCAATTTTTTCCTTAATTTCATCCAAAGATTTTTTACCTAAATTTTTAATCTTTATAATCTCTTCATTGGAATATGCAAGTAAATCTTTTAATGTATTAATGTTGGATTTTTTAAGGCAATTATACGATCGAACTGAAAAGTCCAACTCTTCGATGCTCTTATTTAAAATCTTCTCTTTTTCGACCTTCTCTCTTTCCTCTTCTGATATAAATTCTTCAGATAAATCATCTTCTTCAGGTGAGAATTTTGTAAACAATTTTAGATACTTTATCAGTATATTTGCTGATTTGCTCAGAGCTTCATCAGGCAAGATTCCTTCATTACTGAATATCTCTAAAGTTAATTTATCGAAATTAGAAAACTGGCTTAAACTGGCATTTTCTACATTATAACTCACTTTTGTAATGGGAGAAAAATATGAATCAATAAAAATCGTATCTACGGGTTGATCCACTTTTTTATTTTTTTCAGCGGGACAGTAGCCCATTCCTTTTTCAACTACAATTTCCATATTCATTGCGCCATCTTCATTTAGAGTGGCAATGTGTAAATCGGGATTAAGTATCTCCACATTGATATTTGGTGTAATATCAGATGCTTTTACCTCTTTTTTACCTTTGGCTTTTATTTTTAATATTTGTGCATCATCTGAATACATTTTAATTACCAAATCTTTAATATTTAAAATAATCTCGACAATATCTTCTTTTACACCGGGAATAGTGGTAAATTCATGCGTAATACCTTCAATTCTAATAGCAGTCGGTGCTGTTCCAATCATGGAAGATAAAAGCACTCTTCTAACAGAATTACCTAAAGTAACCCCAAATCCCTTTTCTAAGGGCTCTATAATAAATTTACCATAATTATCAGTTAAATTTTCTACTTTTATTTTTATATTGTTAATATCCATCCTTTTAATACTCCCCTTCTATAGGTATAGTAACCTAAATTATTAACGAGAATAATATTCGATTACCAGATTTTCTTCTACCGGTAAATTCAATTCTTCTTTCGAAGGAAATTTTATAATCTTTCCTTTTAGTTGCTCAGGAGTAAATTCTAACCAAGAAGCAACATTAACATCTAGTTTACCTTCTTTTATTTCTTTTAACTCTTCAATATTCATGCTCTTTTCTTTAATTTCAATTGTATCATCAATATTTACCTGATAAGAAGGAATATTTACCTTTTTACCATTAACTAAAATATGCGAATGGAGTACTAACTGCCTGGCTTGAGCCCTTGATTTGGCTAAGCCAAATCGATAGACAATATTATCCAGTCTTCTTTCTAATAATTCCAGTAAATTTTCTCCAGTTACACCTACTTTTTTTTCAGCCTTTTTAAAATAACCCTTAAATTGTTTTTCCAACAATCCATAATATTTTCTTAATTTTTGTTTTTCTCTTAATCGCACGCCATAGGTAGATAATTTTCTTGCTCGAAAACTTTTTGCATTTTTACCGGGGAGAGAAGTTCCTTTTTCAATCGGGCATTTGTCAGTATAACACCTTTCTCCCTTTAAAAAAAGTTTTACTCCTTCTCTACGGCATAGCTTACATGCTGGACCTGTATATCTTGCCATATATTATAAAACCTCCTGTCATCTTTACTATTTTTTTCTATATTTTTCGTTATCTATTTTTTTTTAGACAAATTGGTGCTAAGTTCTCCTCTGTTTTGGAGGCCTGCAACCATTATGGGGGATAGGTGTTACATCTTTGATCATATTAACTTTTAACCCGACTGCTTGTAATGATCTGATAGCAGTTTCTCTCCCCGAACCAGGCCCTCTCACAAGTACATCCACTTCTTTCATTCCTTGTTCCATTGCTTTTTTTGCTACAGATTCTGCAGTTACTTGAGCTGCAAAAGAAGTGCTTTTTTTGCTCCCCTTATATCCCATATTTCCTGCACTTGCCCAGGCGATTACATTTCCCTCTCTATCGGAAATGCTAACAATAGTATTATTAAAAGTTGACTTTATATGTACCACGCCCGAGAGTATATTTCTCTTTATCTTCTTTTTAGTTTTTTTAACCTTTTTCTTATTTGCCAATTAAGTTCTCCTTTCTATTATTAGAATAAAATATTATTTAGTCTTTTTCCTCTTGGCTCCAACTGTTCTCTTAGGACCTTTTCTGGTTCTTGCATTCGTTTTGGTTCTCTGTCCATTTACAGGTAAACCCCTTCTATGTCTTAAGCCTTTGTAAGAGCCTATATCCATAAGTCTTTTTATAGAGGCAGTCACTTCACTCCTAAGCTCACCTTCTACCTTATAATTCTTGTCAATAATTTCTTTAATCTTGCTTATTTCATCCTCTGTTAAATCTTTTGCCCGGGTATCAAAATTAATTTCTGCCTCTTTTAATATCTTTTGCGCACTGGTAAGACCAATTCCGAAAATATATTTTAAAGCATATTCTATTCTTTTATTCCTAGGTAAATCCACACCCGCTATTCTCGCCATAGTCTATCACTTCCTCCTTTTAAATTATTTTCCTTGTCTTTGCTTATGTTTAGGATTTTCACAAATTACCCTTATCTTGCCTTTTCTTTTTATTATTTTACATTTTTCACACATTTTTTTGACCGATGATCTAACCTTCATTTATCTACTTCCTCCATAAAATAGTTTAGTGTATAGGGTATAACAGATAGCTTTTTAAGATCTTACATCTCTACTTACCTCTTATATCTTGCAACCCTTTTCTATTTACCTAACTAATTCACCAATTAATTAATTATTAGTTGGGTATGTTTTTATTACAATCTATATACAATTCTACCTTGAGTTAAATCGTATTGTGATATTTCAACTTTTACTTTATCTCCAGGTAAAATTCTAATAAAATGCATTCTTATTTTTCCGGAAATATGAGCTAATATTTCACAACCATTCTCGAGTTCAACCCGAAAAGTAGCATTAGGTAATGCTTTAATAATTTTACCTTGCATCTCTATGCACTTTTCTTTTGTCATTTATCCTTCCTCCGCTTAATATATTACATCAACTTTTTATAATTATTTATTATAAATTAGGGTTAAAATCTCGTTACTTTGATTATGTATCACAATCAAATACTTAAAATTTGTTGACTAACTCCCATCTTCCATTTCAATGGTCCATCCGTCCCTATACAATTTTGTCTTATAATTTTCCACTTCCACTATAAATTTAATAGTTAAAACCACACCTTCTTCTTAATCTTATACTGGTATCTGGTATTCTAAAAATTGTATTTTACGGTTAAATTCATTTTAGTGATCATTATAGTTTTTGATATTAAAACATTTTTAAAGGACTTTTTGTTGTTTTATAATTATTATAAATAACTTTAATTTTTTTGAGATATTTCAAATGAACCTATCTTTTTTTTCCTTCCAGTTTTTTGAGAATTTCCAAAAAAGCATTCTTACTGGAATTCGCATCTACTGTTATTAAGACTTCTTTTTCTTTATAGAAATTTTTCAAAGGTAAAGTTTGTTTTTCGTAAACCTTCAGTCTATTTTTTACAGTCTCTGCTTTATCATCTTCCCGTTGATACAAGTCTCCTCCACATAAATCACATATGTCTTTTTCCCTGGGTGGTTTAAACAATAAATTGTAATTAGTGCTACATTTTTTACATACTCTACGACTGGATAACCTCTGAATTATTTCAGAAAAAGGTATTTCAAAGTAAAAGATATAATCTATCTGCTCGGAATGTTCACTATTCAATTTTTCTAAAGACCTGGCTTGCTCAATATTTCTTGGAAAACCGTCAAAGATATATCCGTTTTTACAGTCTTTCTGTTCTACTCTCTCTCTAATAATTTTCATTATAAGATAATCAGGAACTAATTCACCTTTACTCATAATGGATTTTACCTTCTTGCCTAGTTCGGTATTCCCATCAATCGCTTCCCGTAATATTACGCCTGTTGAAATAACGGGTATACCCAACTCTATCTGCATTTTTTTTGCAACTGTTCCTTTTCCACTTCCGGGAGGCCCCAGCAATATTATTTTCATATTTTTACCTTTTATTTCTAAATTGAATCCATAAAAATATTCTTTTTCTAATTAAAATTTATTACTTTCTAATGAAACCTTCATAATGTCTCATTAACATATGAGACTCAATCTGGGTCACCGTCTCTAGGGCAACTCCGACCATGATTAACAAAGATGTTCCTCCAAAATAAAAGGTAGTGATTCCAGTAACTTTTATTAATATATTTGGCAGGATTGCTATGACAGCGAGAAATATTGCACCACTCAAAGTAACTCTGGTCATTATATGATCTATGTAAGCGGTCGTGTTTTTCCCCGGTCTTATGCCGGGAATAAACCCGCCATATTTTTTCATATTATCCGCCATGTTCGCGGGATTAAAGGTAATTGCCGAATAAAAGAAAGTAAATACAATAATTAGAATTGAATATAAAATTAAATATAAAGGTTTCCCGGGTGATAATGCTTCTGACAGAGCTCCCATAAAAGCCAAATTCTGAAAGAATTGCGCAATTGTAGCAGGAAACATCAATAGAGCTGATGCAAATATAATTGGAATAACACCGGCTTGATTAACTCGTAAAGGGATAAAAGTACCCTGTCCGCCATACATCTTACGTCCGATGACTCTTTTCGCATATTGAACAGGAATTCTTCTTTGTCCTTTTTGAATTGCGATAACGCCACCTACAACTATTACCGAAATAAGAAGCAAACTTACAAAGGCTATAATATTTATTTCTCCAATTTGCAATAATTTAATAGTTTGTATAATTTGAGACGGCATTCTAGCAATGATTCCTACAAAAATAATAATGGAAATACCATTACCAATTCCAAAATCAGTAATCTGTTCACCTAGCCACATTAAAAAACATGTCCCTGCAGTAAGCGTTATAATTAATAAAAATTGGAATATAATACCTGAAACCATTAAGACACCCATATTTTGTAACCATGAGCTAATTGCAAAAGCCTGTATTATGGCTAAAAGCACTGTGAAATAACGTGTAGCTTTAGTCATTTTATTTCGACCTTCTTCACCTTCTTTAGCCCACCGTTCCAACATGGGCACAACTGCAGTTAACAGATTGATAATAATGGATGCACTAATATAAGGCATAATTCCTAAAGCAAAGATAGAAAAACGACTTAATGCTCCTCCGGCAAAGAGATCCATAAAACCTAATATGCCCCCTTGGGCAAATATATTCGCCAAGGCTCCCTTATCAACTCCAGGTAAAGGTAAATGACTACCCAATCTAACGATAACAATCATTGCAAGCGTAAAATATATCCTCTTTCTCAAATCAGGAATTTTAAATAAATTGCGAAATTTTTCAAACAATTATATCACCTCAATCTTCCCACCGATTAGTTCTATCTCTTTTACTGCCTTTTTACTAAATTTATTTGCTTTGATGGTTAACTTTTTTAACAACTTTCCTTTTGCCAATATTTTTACTCCATCTCTTGCTTTTTTAATAATCCCGCTTTCCGTTAATTCTTTCGGAGTCACTATGTCTCCATCTTTAAATATGTTTAACCTTTCCAAATTTACAACATTAAAATCTTTTTTAAATATATTAGTGAATCCCCTCTTAGGAATTCTCCTGTATAAAGGCATCTGGCCGCCTTCAAAATGTGGTTTTACTCCACCACCTGAACGGGAATTTTGTCCATTTTCTCCTCTACAGGAAGTTTTTCCATGACCAGATCCACAACCCCTTCCTACTCTTTTAGTTTTTTTAGTCGAATTTTTAACAGGACTTAGATTATTTATTTTCATTTATTAATACCTCCCTGGGCTTTAACGGCTTTCCGTAAATTTCAGCTAAACTTTTCCCTCTTAATCTTGCAATATCTTTAGCATTTTTTATATTTACGAGACCGCTCATGGTTGCTTTTGCAATATTTAAATTATTGCTGCTGCCTAAAGATTTGGTTAGAATATTCTGAAATCCTGCAGCTTCCAATATAGCTCTGACCGGACCACCTGCAATTACACCTGTCCCAGGTGATGCCGGTTTCATGAAAACCGACGCGGCACCGTAACGCCCTAAAATGGTATATGGAATAGTTCCTTTTTTTATTTTAACCTTTATTAAATTCTTTTTTGCTTGAGTTACTCCTTTTCGAATAGCTTCAGAAACATCTTTTGCCTTTCCATAACCTGTACCTACAATTCCCTGTCCGTCACCTACTACTATCATTGCTGCAAAACCGAATCTTCTTCCACCTTTTACAACTTTACTAACTCTATTAACAAAAATAACTGTTTCTTGTAATTCTAAACCTTCAGGGTCAATTTTCTGCACCTGTCCACCTCCTCCCAAATTTTTTATTTGGATAAATTTCTTTATTCATTATTAATAATTTAATGTTTATTATTTTTAAAATCATGCCAAATTAACCTTTATTTATATTTTTTTTAATCTCTTAAAACCTTAATTTTAGAAAATGATTTTTTCTTTTCTAATGCTTTCAGCTAGTGTTTTTACTCTTCCGTGATATAGATATCCGCCTCTATCAAAAACAACTTTTTTAATCCCTTTTTCTTTGAGTTTTTTTGCAAATATAGTACCGAGTAATTCAGCAGCTTTAATGTTTCCTCGATATTTTAATTTTTCTTTTATTTCCTGATTAAGAGTAGAAGCCGAGACCAACGTTATTCTTTTTTGGTCATCAATTGCTTGTACATATAAATTTTTCAGGCTTCTAAAAACACATAAACGAGGTCTTTCGCTATTTCCAGATAACATTTTACGTATTCTTTTATGTCTTTTAGTTCTTGCAACTCTTCTATTATTTTCCGCCAAAATAAGCACTCCTTTCTCTTGCAATATTTTACAAATATTTATTAATTACTTTGCACCGGTTTTACCCACTTTTCTTCTTACCACTTCGTCAATATATCTTATTCCTTTTCCTTTATATGGTTCCGGTTTTCGTAAAATTCTTACTTTCGCAGCAGTTTCCCCAACAAGTTGTTTGTCAATTCCTTTTATTGTAATCTTCTTTTGTTTCTCAACTTCAAATTCGATGCCTTCAGGTGGTACTATTTTAATTGGATGAGAATAACCTACTTGAACATTCATTTTCCCATCTTCCATAATTGCCCTGTAACCCACCCCATGAATTTCCAGGATCTTTTCAAAGCCTTTAGTTACACCAATTACCATGTTATTAATTAAACTACGGCTTAAACCATGAAGTGATTTATGCATCTTACTATCAGACGGTCTTGCAACAACTATCATTTTACCATCTGATTTTATATTCATTTCTGAATGGATATCTCTCTCTAAAGTTCCTTTTTTTCCAATAATTTTTATGTTGTTTTTATTAATTTCAACTTTTACTCCTTCAGGAATAATTATTGGTGTTTTTCCAATTCTGGACATATCAAACCTCCTCTTTGTCTTATTGTGTTTTGTGTATAACACACATCGTGCTGTCTTTAAAATTTATTAATATTTACGGTACATGATATATGAGGCTTAATTCGCAATTCTCGAGATAATACTTTTAATCTAAACCTATTTAAAGTATTCAATAATCTTATTAATCTATTACCAGACATAACAGATAACTTCTCCGCCAAGATGCCTTTGTGAAGCTTTTTTACCTGTCATGATGCCTTTTGAAGTTGATAAAATAACAATTCCCAAACCACCTAAAACTTCCGGAATCTCGTCCTTCTTTGCATATACCCTTAAGCCTGGTTTACTGATCCTTTTCAGATTATTAATCGCTTTTTCTTTTTTTAAATATTTCAAATATATTATTAATTGATTTTGCTTTTCATCCTCTTTGTATCTATAATCCCTAACAAAACCTTCGTCTTTTAATATTCGTGTAATTTCTAACTTTAATTTCGATGCGGGAATAGATAAATATTTATGACCCATTTTATTCGCATTCCTAACTCTAGTTAACATATCTGCAATAGGGTCTGTTATAACACCCATATATAATATCCTCCTCTCTTAAACTCCGATTTTCTTTTAATATTATTATATAAAGTTTTACCAGCTAGACTTAGTTACTCCTGGTAATTCACCTTTATGTGCCAGTTTTCTGAAGCAAATCCTGCATATCCCAAATTTTCTTAAATAACCTCTGGGTCTTCCACAGATATTACAGCGAAAATATTTCCTTACTTTATATTTTGGTTCTTTACCAGCCTTTTCTACCAGGGCTTTTTTGGCCACACTATTTCCTCCTTTTTACAATTAATCAATGAATTCGCAGATCAGTTAGCCATATTATCTATAATTATAATAATGTCAAACTCTCTTACTACAAATACTTAATTTGTTTTATTTCTTATTTTTTAAAGGGCATCCCTACTAATCTTAAAAGAGATTTACCTTCTTCATCATTTAGTGCACTGGTTACTATGGTAATATTCATTCCAAGAGTATTGTCCACCTGGTCAAAATCAATTTCCGGAAAAATCAATTGCTCTTTTAATCCGATTGTATAATTTCCTCTTCCGTCGAATGAATCTGAAGGAACTCCTCTGAAATCCCGGATTCTTGCTATAGCAACATTAATAAATTTATCTAAAAATTCATACATCCGATCACTTCGCAAAGTAACTTTACAACCTACCGGCATGTCTTTCCTTAACTCAAAATTTGATATGGATTTTTTCGCTTTAGTTATTATGGGTTTCTGTCCGCTTATAGCTGTTATTTCTTTCACTGCTTCATCCATAATTTTGGAATCTTTAATCGCACTTCCCAATCCCATATTTATTATGACTTTTTTTAACCTGGGAACTGCCATTACACTTGAGTATTTAAACTTTTTCATCATTTCCGGTACTACTTGTTTAAAATATTTATCTTTTAGCCGGGGCATGATTTGACCTCCTAAACTTTATCTATTATTTCGCCGCAATTTTTACACACTCTAACTCTTTTGCCCTCTTTAATCTTCTCTCTCTTAACGGTAATGGGTTGATTACATTTGTTGCAAATTAATTTCAAATTAGAAACGTGTATAGTACCTTCCTGGTCTACTATGCCACCCTGAGGCACTTTTTCAGTCGGTTTAACGTGTTTTTTCAAAAAATTAACACCTTCAACAATTACTTCTAATTTTTTGGGAAAAATGCCAACAATTTTACCCTTCTTACCCTTGTCTTCTCCACTTGTTACTAATACGGTATCACCTTTTTTTAAATTCATTTTATTTTCTACCAAATCACTATTCCTCCCTTTATTTTATACAACTTCAGAAGCTAGTGATATTATCTTCATGAAATTTTTACTTCGTAATTCACGAGCAACGGGACCGAAAATTCTTGTACCTACCGGTTCGTTCTGAGGATTAATAACTACGGCAGCATTATCGTCAAATCTAATATAAGATCCGTCCGAACGACCCAATTCCTTCTTTGTTCTTACAATAACTGCCTTTACCACATCTCCTTTTTTACAGGTACCCCCAACTGCGGCTACTTTTACAGATGCAACAATAATATCCCCTATTCTGGCATATCTCCTTTTAGAACCACCCAGAACTTTAATGCATTGAATTTCTTTAGCACCTGAATTATCTGCTACAAATAAACGAGTTTGCATTTGTATCATCTTAGCTACCCTCTCTCTTTAACAATTTATATTCTCTAAACTTATTTAGCTTTTTCTAATATTTCGATTACTCTCCATCTTTTTCTTTTGCTTATTGGTCGAGTTTCGGCAATTTTTACTTTATCTCCAATATTACAAAGATTTTTTTCATCATGAGCAATAAATTTAGATGACTTTTTTATTCTTTTTTTGTAAAGAGGATGTGAGACCAGGTATTCAACTTTAACTGATACACTTTTTTCCATCCCATCACTTACAACTCTTCCAATTTTGGTTTTAATATTTCCCCCGGACACTATATAGCCCTCCTTTGTTTTCTCTATTTAGTTTCATTTTTTTGTAATTCTATTTCTCTTAATATGGTCTTTGTTCTGGCAATATTACGTTTTACTTCTTTTAGCCTCATTGGATTCCCTAGTTGTCCAGTGACCATTTGAAACCTTAAACTAAATAATTCATCCTTAAAATCTATTAATTTTTTTTGCAGCTCTTCAACTGACAAATCTCTTAATTCTATTGTTTTCATTTATCCCACCACCTGTTCTTTTCGGGTAAGAAATCTTGTTTTTATAGGAAGTTTGTGATTAGCTAGTCTCATAGCTTTCTTGGCCAATGCTTCATCAACTCCTCCTAATTCAAATAGCACTCTACCCGATTTTACTACAGCTACCCAGTGATCCGGTGCGCCTTTGCCTTTTCCCATCCTGGTTTCCGCAGGTTTTTTAGTAACTGATTTATCAGGAAATATCCTGATCCACACTTTACCACCTCTTTTGATAGCATGAGTAATAGCAACTCTAGCTGCTTCAATTTGAGCACTGGTTATCCAATAAGATTCCAATGCTTGTAAGCCATATTCACCAAATGCGATATTAGTTCCCTTATTTGCAGTTCCTTTCATTTTTCCTCTATGCGTTTTACGATGTTTTGTTCTAGCTGGTTGTAACATCTTTATGCACCTCTTCCCCGGGTTTTTTTCCATTATTAGTATTAGCTTTTACTGATAATTTATTTTCCGGATCCTGATCAATCTTCTTTTGACTCTGCTTTTTTGTTGGAAGAATTTCTCCTTTAAATATCCAGACAGTGACACCGATTATTCCATAAGTTGTATTAGATTCAGCAAAACCATAATCGATATCTGCCCTTAAAGTATGAAGAGGCAATCTTCCTTCCAAGTGCCATTCCGTTCTGGCAATTTCAGCTCCGTTTATTCTTCCTGAACAAGATATTTTTATTCCTTTTGCTCCTACTCTTATTGAACGATTAGCGGCCTGTCTCATGGCTCTTTTTGTTGAACCTTTTCTCTCTAATTGCTCAGCAATATTTGCTGCAACTAATTGAGCATCTAATTCGGGAGTTTTTACTTCAATGATTTTAATTTGTAAATCACCTTTTACGATTTTCAATAGTTTATTTTTTAAATTAGCTACTTCCGCACCTTTCCTACCTATCACGATTCCGGGTCTTGCACAATGAATGCCAATTCGTACCCTATCTGCAATTCGTTCAATTTCAATGGTAGATATTCCCGCATGCTTCAGGTGTCCTCTTAAAAAATCTCTAATTTGATAATCCTGGTAAATATTATCAGCATAATTTTTCTTTGAGAACCATTTACCATCCCAGGTTTTAATAATACCAATTCTTAGTCCTTTTGGATGTACTTTTTGTCCCAATTATCTCCCCTCCCCTTTATTATCAACTATAATGGTAATATGACATGTTCTTTTTAAAATCTTGGAAGCTCTTCCCATAGCTCTTGGTCTAAATCTTTTTTGGGTCGGTCCTTCGTCTACAAAGGCTTCAGATATATATAACTCTTCAACATTTTGATCGTTATTATTCTGTGCATTATAAACTGCTGATTTCAATACATTGTGTACCATTTTAGCTGAACGGTTAGGAAGAAATTTCAAGGCTAAAAGTGCTTCACCTGCGTCTTTCCCTCGAATTATGTCTACAGCTTGTCTTCCTTTTCGAGCAGATATAGGTAAATATTTTCCTACCGCCTTTACACTCATTATTTTCCTCCTAATTATCTTATAATTATTTCCTATCCATTTTTTAAGTTAATATTTTCATTTATTAATATTGATATATTAAAATATTTCAGTTTGCTATCAATATCTTAAAATGAACATCCTTCTTGATTTTTATTTCAAGGTTGTGGATCTCTCGGAATGCGAACCGTGTCCTTTAAACATTCTTGTCGGAGAAAATTCTCCTAATTTATGACCCACCATATTTTCAGTAATGTACACTGGAATATGTCTTCTCCCATTATGCACTGCAATTGTATGACCGACCATTATTGGAAAAATGGTCGAATTTCTAGACCAGGTCTTGATAATGGTTTTTTTTCTTTTCTTGTTTAGTTCTCTTACTTTCTTTAATAATTTTTCATTAATATAAGGTCCTTTTTTAAAAGATCTAGTCATTTGAAAAAACTGCCTCCCTTATTAACTATTTTTTAATTGTTCTTCTTTTAACAATATATTTATCAGAAAGTTTGCTCTTTTTTCTGGTTCGGTATCCTTTTGCAGGTACTCCTGTTGGTGAAACAGGATGCCTACCACCTGAGCTTTTTCCTTCTCCTCCACCCATGGGATGATCGACTGGATTCATGGCAACACCTCTAACCGTTGGTCTAATACCCAACCACCTACTTTTACCGGCTTTACCATGTGATAAGTTTCCATGAATTACATTTCCTACCTGTCCGATTGTTGCCATACATTCTAAATTTACCAATCTTACTTCACTGGAAGGTAGTCTGATATGGGCATATTTTCCTTCTTTTGCCATGAGTTGAGCTGTAGAACCAGCTGAACGAACCATTTTTGCACCCTGTTTAGGTTTTAATTCAATATTATGGATTAAAGTACCTGTAGGTATTTCTTTCAATTTTTTTGAGTTTCCTACTTTGATGTCTGCCTTTTCTCCCGATACTATAATATCTCCGACTTTTAAATTCACAGGACATATGATATACCTTTTTTCTCCATCGAAATACTTTAAAAGTGCAATTCTTGCAGATCTATTGGGATCATACTCTATACTTGCGACTTTAGCCGGAACTTCTTTTTTATTCCTCTTAAAATCAATAATCCTATATTTTCTCTTATTTCCTCCACCTTTATGTCTTACGGTAAGTCTACCTTCATTATTTCTGCCACCTTTTTTTCTTAACCCTACGGTTAAAGATTTTTCCGGTTTATCGGTAGTAATTTCCTCAAAAGTGGAAATGGTCATAAACCTTCTTCCTGGAGAAGTTGGTTTGTATTTTTTAATCTCTGCCATTTTTTCCACACCTTTCTTTAGAGTATATCATCACCCTAAATATTTTCTAATTCTTTAATTTTCTCGCCTTTTTCCAGCGTAACGATTGCTTTTTTCCAACGTGCGGTTTTTCCGGAATATTTTCCTAAACTCTTTTTTTTAGCTGGCATCTTTATTACATTTACCTTTGCTACTTTTGTTTTGAATTTATCTTCAACCGCCTTACTAATTTCAGAACTATTTGCATTCAAATCAACCTTAAATGTGTACTTGTTTTGCTCTTTTAATCTAACGCTCTTTTCAGATATTATCGGATTTAAAATGATATCATTACTTGAAGGCATTAAACCAACACCTCCTCAATTTTTTTTAAAGCATTTTCTGTAATTACAATAATCTTTTGATTGATAAGATCATAGGTGTTTATCTTGGAAACCGGTAATACCATAGCTCCTTGAATATTATTTACCACTCGTTTTATGTCGTTATCTTCCTTCTCTAAAATAATTAATGGCTTTTTGCTAGCCTTAAGGTTCGTTAAAATTTCGACCATGTTTTTTGTTTTCTTTTTTTCAAGAGTAAGTTTGTCTAAAACAATAATTTCATTATTTTTTATTTTATTAGATAGTACTGATTTCAAAGATGCTATTTTCATTTTCTGAGGCAAAGAGTAAGAATAGTCCCTTGGAGTAGGTCCAAAAACAGTTCCTCCACCTACCCAGATAGGTGAACGATTAGTTCCTGCTCTTGCTCTACCTGTTCCTTTTTGTTTCCAGGGTTTGGCTCCTCCGCCACTTACATCACTTCTATTTTTTGTTGATGCTGTACCTCTTCTTTTATTCGCCAAATGACGCTTAACCACTTGATGAACTAAATATTTATTTATTTTTGCATTAAAAATTGCATCTTTAAGGGAAACTTCTCCAATTTCTTCTCCTTTTACATTATGCAATAATAGATCGATCATATTCAATCCTCCTTCCCTGATAAATATACCTTTACGTTATTTTCCTTTATTAATAATGAGCATTTCCCCTTTTGCGCCGGGAACCGAACCTTTCACTAAAAGTAAATTTCGCTCGGTATCAATTTTCACAACTTCCAGGTTTTTTATATTCACCCTGTCTGTCCCCATATGACCAGGTAATTTTTGACCTTTGAATACCCTGGCTGCATCTGTTGCTCCGATCGAACCTACAGATCTGAAATATTCCTTTTGACCATGAGTTTTTGGTCCTCCGGAAAAATTATGCCTCTTAATGCCTCCTGCAAATCCTTTTCCTTTTGATATTCCAATAATGGTTACCTTTTCACCTTGTTTAAAAATATCTACTTTTATTTCTTGACCAAGTGTATATTTTTTCGGATCATTAATTTTAAATTCTCTTAAATATTTTAAGGGATCTATTGTAGATTTGCTATAATGTCCAATAATAGGTTTTAAAGCTTTGTTTTTCTTCATACTTTTAAATCCTAATTGGATTGCATTATACCCGTCTTTTTCAATATCTTTTTTTTGTATTACCCTGCATGGACCAGCTATGATTACTGTTACCGGAACTGATTCACCTTTATCAGTAAATACTTTGGTCATTCCGACTTTTTCTCCCAAGATTCCTTCAGCCATTTATTTTTTTCACCTCCGAGTCTTATATAATGTTATAATATTTTAACTAATTAATCCTATTTGTATGCAAAAAATCATTTTTTATCATAATTTATTAAAATACAGTGAAATTAATATTTCCTGACAAATTAACTAATAACCAATAATGATTAATTTTTCTCAAACTTTTTAAAATATAAACAAAAACTTATTTAGTATAATTGCTTATTCCCTATTCCAATGTCTTTATTTCAATATCTACTCCTGATGGTAAATCAAGATGCATTAAAGCTTCAAT
>Ga0208902_1000586_pt1 | contig 18619 bp, 16 predicted proteins | sample AntAceMetag02UKH_FD_184767 | JGI IMG/M metagenome (GOLD analysis project Ga0208902, IMG submission 184767) | Saline lake microbial communities from Ace Lake, Antarctica - Antarctic Ace Lake Metagenome 02UKH (SPAdes) (version 2) | ecosystem: Environmental > Aquatic > Non-marine Saline and...
ATGTCGGAAATAAACTTCTAAAGATAATTTGTGCTATCATAAACTCCGGTAAACCTTACATACCTAATTATCGCTCTGTAAATCCGATTTTAGTAAAATAATACTTGTTTTGGTCTTGGTAATCGGGGCGGTATTACGGTTGGCACTTTTTCACTCAAACATATATTTTCAAGCACAAAGTAAAAGGAACAGGCACTTGTCGTTCGTAGCTTTAGCGAAGAATGATGCCTGTTCCCTACATTTAACAACACCAATTGTCAATTGTCCTTTGTCAACTGTCAATTGTCAATTGTTTCTAGCCTCCGATAAAAAGATCAAAGATATTACCCAGCATACTGGTATTGGCTTTATAAAGTTCGGAATATTTACATTTTTCGCAGCTAACGACGGTAAATTTCTTGTTTTGAACATCCAGTAATTTACTCAGTCCGCCACCGGTGGTGCGAATTTCATCCAGCTCATATTTGCGACTGCCGCATTTGGGGCATACGTAATTCAGTTCTTGTTGTGCCATTGGAACTCCTATTTATTCGTTAGTTGCCGAGAATTTAATTTTAAATGTAAAAAAATGTTACTATTTTTTTGAAAAGGGAGATAATAATGCAAAGAACGAAGATTAAGATCAAAGAGTTGACGCTTAAACCATTTTCTGTTTGGGAAAACGAATGGTTTTTACTGACAGCCGGAAATTTTAAAAATCATGATTTCAACACGATGACCGTTGCTTGGGGAAGTATCGGATGCATGTGGAACAAACCCTTTGCTCAAGTTGTGGTCAGACCTTCGCGCTATACAATGGAGTTCATGGACAAATACGATACCTTTACATTGTGTCGATTTCCAAAAGATCAAAAAAAAGCTCTGTCTTATCTAGGGTCTACCTCCGGTCGTGATGTCGCCGATAAACATATTGTTGCCGGATTGACACCTATTGCCGTCCCCGGGGTGGATGCGCCGGGTTTTGCTGAAGCGAACCTGATCCTTGCCTGCAAAAAAATGTATTGGCAGGATATGGATGAACAACACTTCTTGGATAAAAGCATTATGTCCAAATACACAGGTCAGACGGATTTCCATCGCATATATTTTGGTGAGATCGTGCATTGTGAGGTTGGGGAACAGTAAACGGTAAAAGATCACAGGTAATATTCTTTACATATAAGATTTTATGTCATCTCGACCGGAACGCAGTGTAGTGGAGAGATCTCAAATTAATCGTTCAATAATAATGAGTTTGAGATTTCTCCGCTTCGCTCATCCACTTTCAGTGTACTCACTTCGGTCGAAATGACATTAGACTATTACGGATCGCGTTTTATGTTTCACGGTTCACGTAATTGTCAATTGTCCTTTATTAATTATCAATTGATTTTGTTCCGCTCCTACGGAGCTGATGATTTAAATTGAACTGATAAACTACAAAGCTATCGTCCCTACGGGACTAACGTTTTATGTCTCACAAGGAATGTTGAACTCGTACCCCACTTTCTTAGTCATCCTGAAACCCCGAAACATCGGGGGTGGATACCGATGTTCAGGATCTCTCTGAGTGTCATGTCACAGAGAATTAATATGCGCTAATTTCAAATTATCATGTTCAACCCCTCCAATCTTCGCCAAGGCTACGCCAGGCAGGCGATAAACTCAGGGTTGTGATTTATTAAGTTTTCAAGGTCCCGGGATTCCATCCCGGGTTATTTAAAGTTCAACCCCTCCAGCCTACGCTAAAGCTACGGCCGACAGGCGACAAGCTCGGGGTTAATGATTTACGTCTCATGCCTGCCGGTTCACGTCTTATGGTTCACGTCTTACGATTCACGTAATTGTCAATTGTCCTTTACCTGTCCTCCGAAGCTCACAGAGCGTAGGGGGATTAATTATCAATTGATTTTGTTCCGCTCATAGGGAGCTTATGTTTTTTATGTGACTACATTTCTACAAAGCTATCGTCCCTACGGGACTTACGATTGCTCTACGTATCCCAGCCGGCGGGGAAGTAGAGCCTGCCCTTCGCCCCGACGCTTTGGGGTAGCAAAGAAGGGTCTTTTGTCTCCTCTTCTCCCTTTCTCCCACTCTCCTCTTCATTCTTTTCCGACCATCCGGCAGATCCTCTCTACGTTTGGACACCAGCCGGAAGGTCTTTACGTCTTATATGATAATCGTCTTTCTTTTCAAACACAAATTTTATAAATTAAGCAAATATAAAAAACGGGATACACATGTTCATTACTTTTGAAGGCATTGACGGTTCAGGAAAAAGCAAGCAAGCAAAACGATGCGTGGAATTTCTCTCTAAAGATCATGAAGTACTGCACTGTTTTGATCCCGGACATACGCCCATTGGAAATGCAGTTCGTTCAGTATTATTGAATAAAGAACATATGGAAATGAATTCCCGTACAGAATTATTGCTTTATGCCGCTGCCCGTTCTCAGCTTGTTTCAGAAGTAATAAAACCTCACCTTGAAAAAGGCGGTGTTGTTGTATCCGATCGTTTTTATGATTCCACCACAGCCTATCAGGGTTATGGACGAGAAATACCGCTTGATCTGATCAATAAATTAAATATGATCGGCGCACATGAACTTATTCCTGACTTAACCTTTATTATTGATACCAATCTTGATGTATCTGATCAACGAATCGGGATAGCCGATAGACTTGAATGTGAAAGTCGGGAATTTAGAGGACGAGTCCGTCGGGGTTATCTTATTCTTGCTGAACAGGAACCCGATCGTTGCAAACTTATTGATGGTAATCGCAGTATTGAAGAGATCCATGCCGAGATTAGAGAAATTCTTGAAGAAGAACTCGCAAAATAAAAAGCAAGAAACAATTTCCATATCCTGTAGTTAGGAAGCAAGATAAAGTGAAAATCATGAAATTATTACGACACATATTCATATTGATACTTTTGGTTTTTAACCTTTCTTTTGCGCAATTTGGACAAAATAAAGTTCAATATGATGTGTTTGACTGGAATTTTATTCAAAGCAAACACTTTAATATCTACTTCAATGGTGAAAATAAAACTATTTCAGATTTTTGTGCGCAAACTGCAGAATCTTCCTATGAATCCCTTTCCACGCTTCTTGACTGGGATCTAAAAAAACGCTATGCCATTATTGTTTATGATAGTCATAATGATTTTCAACAAACTAATACGACTAATTCTTATATGCCCGAAGGAGTCGGTGGTTTTACCGAGTTGTTCAAGAATCGTGTAGTCGTTCCTTTTGAGGGATCTTATAGCGATTTTCGTCATGTGATCCACCACGAGCTTTTACATGCTTTTATGAACGATCTCTATTACAGCGGCAGCATTCAATCCATTATTTCCGGGGCTGTAAGACTGAATATCCCGCTCTGGTTGGCGGAAGGAAGCGCTGAATATGAATCCTCGCGTTGGGATACGGAAGCCGATATGTTCATGCGCGATTTTACCTATAACAGTCAATTTGAAGCTTATCCTCTTGAGGCTTTGACAGGTTATTATGCCTACAAAGGTGGACAAAGCATTTTCAAATTTATCCGTGAGACCTATGGGTATCAAAAACTAACTGAATTTTATACCAAACTAAAAATTTACCTTGATGTCGAAAAAGGGATAAAGTACACATTTAATATGTCAAAAGAAGAGTTTACGGAAGAATGGCATCACTACCTTAAAAAAATATACTGGCCCGATATCAGTGTAAGTGAAGACATTCACGAAATATCTGTTCGTTTGACCGATCATAAAAAAATGAGAAATATTCAGAACATTGCTCCGGCTATTTCACCTTCGGGAAGTCGTATTGCTTTCCTGAGTGATAGAAAGGGTTACGCGGATATATATTTAATGGATGTTCAGGACGGAAAACGCATGAAACGTCTGGTAAAAGGTCAGCGAAAAGCCAATCTTGAAGAACTGAAATGGATGTCACCCGGTATTTCCTGGTCCGCTGACTCAAAAAATATTGTATTTGCAGCCAAGACTGGCCAGCATGATGCCCTGGTGGTTGTGGACGTGAGAAGTGGAAAACAAGAATTCTATCCTATGCCGGAATTACAAGGCGTGTTCTCTGCGGCTTATCACCCAACAGACAATCATATTATTGCCTTTTCCGGTCACAACGGTGAACAGAGCGATATTTTTATGTATAACCTGCAGGATGGGATCCTTGTCAACTTGACCCAAGATACACAAGGGGATGAGAATCCGCAGTGGGCCCCCGACGGCAAACATATTGTTTATATCAGCGAGCGTTTAAAATCCAAAGATGTTCGCGACGGACGTCATCCCTATCAGCGTGATATCTATATGGTGAATGTCGAATCAAAAATAAAGACCGCGGAAACGCATACGAACTATGATGAAAATTACCCCTACATGGATCCTCAGGGACGAGGATTTGTGTATACCTCCGATGCCAACGGGATCAATAATATTTACATACAGCCAAATGAGGGCGATGCTTATCCCATAACTAATGTAGTGGGCGGTATATTTCACTTAAATCTTGATCTTACCGGGGAGAATCTGATCTTCTGTGCTTTTAAAGATTACGGCTGGGATATTTTTAGGATGAATGATCCATTTGGGGTGGAAGAAAAAGAACTGCATAAAACACGTTATATGACTGAATCCATCGACAAGCCTTTTGATATCACGGAAGTGACAATGAAAAAGGAGCGAATAAGACGTTTAGCGGAAGATGTCAAACCTGAAGAAGAAAAAGTTCGAATTGTTAAAGGCGATGATGAAGTTCAACGTGTTTCGGATTATGCAGATTACGTTTTTGTCCCCCAGTACGCTTATGGCATGGAATCACCTGATTCACAGATCGTCGCCTTGGATAGTACGGAGATCATTGACGATTCCGGCTCTTATATAGATAAACCCTATAAAACCATGTTCTCACTAGATCTTGTGGATAGCCAATTTGGTTATTCTACTTTTTATGGTGTTCAGGGCCAGGCAACTTTCATGTTCTCGGATGTGATGGGCGATCATCAGGTCTATATCGGGACCGATCTTTACATCGACCTGCAAAATTCAGATTATGCCTTGGCTTATTATTATCGTCGTTATCGAACGAATTTTGGATTGATCGTCATGAACCAATCGGATAATTATGCCACCTATATTCCCGGAGAAGTATCAGAGACCAATCCTTTTGGTTATTTTGTGACCCGTTATACCAATAGAAGTGTGAATTTTATGGTCGATTATCCCATCAATAAATATCATCGTATCGAGTTGAACAATTCATATTATTATGTGAAGCGGGACCTTCTGGATGATCCGGCTATTGCGGCACTGTACGACGAAGATATCCATGAATTTCGCACGGAACTGGCTCTGGTCAAAGACAATACCATCTTTTCTTATACCGGGCCCATGGATGGCAGTCGCTACCGGCTCAGTCTGGACATGTCACCCAAAATAACGGCCGAAACACCGGAATTTTACACGGCGAAACTGGATTTCCGTCAATATTTTAAGATCACGAACAATTATCATTTGGCCTTCCGTTTTAACGGCGGGGCCTCTTTTGGACCCAACCCGCAGACCTTCTTATTGGGTGGTATCGACAATTGGATCAACTACGTCTATAATCCCAATGCGCCGATCTTTGGCAATAACGGCGACAGCTTTTCAGAGCAACTGAGTATGTATTATTTAAGCGAATATATCATGCCGGTGCGCGGAGCTACCTTGTTCCAGACCTGGGGTGATAAATTCATGCTCTTCAATGCGGAATTGAGATTTCCTTTCATCGAATATGCAAAATTCGGATTGCCGCCGGTCCAGTTCTTCCAGGTCCGCGGCGTATTGTTCGCCGATGTGGGAGTCGCCTGGTCCGATAGCTTGCAATTAGTAGAAAATGGTGCCTGGATGATCGGCAATACCTGGGAAGATATGATCGGTTCCGTCGGGGTGGGCATACGGGTCTATCTCGGTTTTGCTCTCTTGCGTATCGATTGCGCTTGGGAATATAACGGGGATGGATTTTCCAGTCCGAGATGGCTGTGGTCGCTGGGAGGAGATCTTTAAAGAGAAGATAAAAGAATAAAGTATAAAGATTAAAGTAGGGGCGACGTAATAGACCTGCCAGCTCGTCCTTCCGCAGATTGTCATCTCGACCAAAATCCCGCCACGAAGCTTCGGGGCCGGGATGCAGTGGAGAGATCTCAAACTACACGAATTGTTGATATGTCGCGATGATGACCGTCAAAGAGGATTTAATTTTTGAAATACTCTAAAGCGAAGATTAAAGAATAAAGTATAAAGATAAAAGTAGGGGCGACTCCATCCTTCGCTGAAGCTATGGATGGCATGCTGGAGTCGCCCAGAAATGAAGAGGGAGGCTCCATCCTTCGCTGAAGCTTCGGTCGGCATGCAAGAGCCTCCCGTACAATATCTAGAGAAAAATATAAGTTTCGACTATAGTCGAAGAAAAGCAATAATAACAGAATAATTCTTGCATAGTATAATAAATAACACTAATCTTTAAAAGATTCGAGTATAAAGGAAACATGGAGAGATAAGATGATTGAACGAAATGAAATCTATAAAGAAATTGCTCCTTATATTGATAAGCCTATAATAAAAGTTATATCGGGTATTAGAAGGTGTGGAAAGAGCACTTTTATGACATTACTAATCAAAAGGTTTGTTGATAAAGGAGTTTTGGAGAGTAATATTTTATATATCAACAAAGAATTACTGGAATTTGAATTCATTAAAGATTATTCCGTATTAAATCTATATGTCAAAGAAAAGCTATCAGACAATAGCGAAAAGAAATATCTGTTTATTGATGAAATACAAGAAATCAAAGATTGGGAAAAAGCTATCACGTCATTTTTAGCCGAAGGAATAATTGATATATATATAACAGGATCAAATTCCCGAATGCTATCTTCAGAACTGGCGACCCTTTTAACAGGGAGGTATGTGCTTATTTCAATGTACCCACTGAGTTTTAAAGAGTTTTTAACTTTTCGGGGAGAAAAAGCTCTTGTGATTGAGGATGAATTTCAACTCTACCTAAAATACGGTGGTTTACCCGGTATTCATAATCTGCCTTTGGTGGATGAGATTATATTTCAATACATTAACTCAATATATAATACTATTTTGTTAAAAGATATTGTTGCAAGATATGCTATTCGAGATGTGAGTTTATTTGAAAGGATCGCCTCATTTGTATTTGATAATATTGGCAATATAACATCGGCAAAAAGAATTTCAGATTACATAAAGTCTCAAAATATTAAGGTAAGTGTTGATACCGTTCAAAATTACATTTCCTTTTTAAATGATGCCTTTCTTACGTTTAAGGCCCAGCGTTATGATATTAAAGGAAAGAAGCATTTGGAGATATATGAAAAATATTATTCTTCAGACTCTGGTATAAGACATAGTGTTTTAGGCTATAGATATGATGATATTTCTATGTTGCTTGAAAATATTGTTTATATCGAGCTTTTACGAAGGGGGTATAGGGTCACGATTGGTAAGCTAGATAGTTATGAAGTGGATTTTATAGCCCAAAAGAATAATGAAAAAATATACTTTCAAGTTACATATTTACTTTCAGGAAAAGAAACAGTTGAAAGAGAGTTCCGACCTTTATTAAAGATCAACGATAATTATCCGAAAATTGTATTATCTATGGATAAAATATGGGGAGGAGATAAAGACGGTATAAAAAGAATTAACTTGATCGATTTTTTACTGAATCCTTTGAATGATCTTTAAAGAGAAGATAAAAGAATAAAGTATAAAGATAAAAGTAGGGGCGACTCCATCCTTCGCTGAAGCTATGGATGGCATGCTGGAGTCGCCCGGGGATGAAGAAGGGAAAAGAGAGAAGGGGAGAATTTATTTGTCATCTCGACCGAAATCCCGCCACGAAGTTTCGGGGTCGGGATGCAGTGGAGAGATCTCAAATTACACGAATTGTTGATATGTCGCGATGGTGAGAGTCGAGGAGAATCGAATTTTTGAAATACTCTAAAGCGAAGATTAAAGAATAAAGTATAAAGATAAAAGTAGGGGCGACTCCATCCTTCGCTGAAGCTATGGATGGCATGCTGGAGTCGCCCGGAAATGAAGAGGGGAAAAGAGAGAAGGGGAGAATTTATTTGTCATCTCGACCGAAATCCCGCCACGAAGTTTCGGGGCGTCTTTTTTTATATGTGCACCAATTATAAATGTTTGATAAGGTTTTTATAATAAATATTACGATGATTTGTGTGATTCGCATCACAAATCTTGCGCAGGTCAAACATTTATACATGATAATTGAATATATTATGATGAAATATTCTGTAAATAAGAGAGAATCACCATAATATTCTCCGGGAGTTCATGAATAATCTGAAGCATAATTATTAATATTTTGAATAAACAGAGAATACTAATGCTAGAAAAACATAAAATCCACTTAACTGAAAATGTCGAAAATAATGTAATTCACACGATGATACATCCTGTTCGGGGAATGCAAGTGATGCTTGACAGGGATTTAGCTTTATTATATCGGGTTGAAACAAAGGTTCTTAATCAAGCGGTGAAACGGAATATTGAACGGTTCCCGGAAACGTTCAGATTTCAGTTAAGTCAATGTGAGATTGAAGGATTGAGGTCACAGATTGTGACCTCAAAGGGGCGTGGTGGCAGCAGGTACTTACCTTATGCTTTTACTGAGCAGGGTGTTGCGATGCTTTCCGCTGTTTTAAAAAGTAGTGTTGCCATTGATATCAGCATTAAAATCATGAATGCATTTGTTGAAATGCGTCATTTTATTTCAAGAAAAGCTTCAGTCTTTAACAGACTTGATCTATTAGAATTAAATCAATTGGAAAATGAACAACGTTTTAAATATATATTTCAAGCACTGGAAGACTCAAATGCTTTACCCAAGCAAGGTATATTTTTTAATGGTCAGATATTTGATGCTTATAAGCTTGTATCGGATATTATTCGTTCAGCCAATAGAAGTATTATTCTTATCGACAATTATATTGATGATACGGTTTTGACGTTGTTTACCAAACGACATAGTAATATTGATCTCACAATATTTACCCATAATATTTCAAAACAGCTCAAGCTTGATATCGAGAAACACAATATTCAATATGATCCGATAAAAATTTATAAATTCGATAAAGCTCATGACCGCTTTATGATCATTGATAATGAAAAAGTTTATCATATTGGGGCGTCATTAAAAGATCTCGGTAAAAAATGGTTTGCATTCACAAAACTCAATATTGATCCCGGGGTGATCCTTGATAGAATAAGGCGAGAAATGTAAAGACGCCCTGAAGCTTCGGGGCGTCTTTTTTTATGTGCATCATATATTTTACACTATTTATCGATATAAGGGTTGAATGATTTCAAGCTGTCCGGTTCACAGAACCTCGACCCCGTGGAGAGGTTCAACCATATAATGACCCGGGATGAAATCCCGGGACTGGGCACTCCCATAAAACCAAGCCTGTGCCTGTCGCTTGCCTGCCCTAGTCCCGATCCTTCGAGACGAAGGGTGGAAGGGTTGAACTCTCTGAAAATTGGATTTTCGGATCGATCGCAATTGAACAATCCCGTCCCACCCAAACAAACGGACTTTTTATACTCCACTCAAAGTGGCAGTAATTCCAAGATTTACCTCTCCAAAAATTCTTTAAAGATGAAGGCCTCTTCAGCGAGGATGATATGTCGGATATTATTCTGAGATCATTTTATCGATATTTGAAAGGGGAGGATGTTAGGTATGAGGAGCAGTTGGCAGATAAGCCGAGGTATAAATAATTAGCTTAGGCTTCTGGCAATACCTCTTGATCTGAACAGAGAGGGTGGCTTTTAATTAAGGAATAATATCTAATCTAAAAATATTTGTTTTATTATCGCTCGAGCACTAACTTATAAAAAATATATTTATGGGGTATACTATGAAAAAAATCATATTATTATTACCAATATTCTTACTTCTTCTTTCCTGTATAGAAAACAAATCAGTAATAAACAAATTAAAACTTGAAGACGTTTCTAAACTAATAAAACAAGACTCGCTTTATGAAAGTATAATTTATGAGATTGATTCACATAAAAGCAATTTTGAGGATAATATAATTTTAATGAGTAAATTTAAAGAATTATCATATTCAGATTATTTAGATTATAAAAAGAAATCATCTGATGAATATTTGATTAATAAGGTTTATTCTGAAGCGGACAGTCTAGCTCAAATTAATTTAAATGAAGAACTTAACATCTATAAGCCAAAAATAGACTCTTCAATTACTGAATATAGAAACATTAGGGACAAAAATGATCCTGCAAAGTATTTTAAAGCAGAATTTTCATCCATCGAAAAGGAATATTATAGTTACGGTAATGATGTTAAGAATTTGCTAATAAGTTTTAATATAACACCATTAAATGGACCTATTCATGGGGGTTCTTTTGCATACAAAGTAATTTCTAAAGAAACTAACAAAGAAGTTGCTGAAGGAGGATGTGCATATCCAACATACACGTTTACAGATGAGATTTTCACGTGGGAAGCTCCCTATGATGTAAAAGGTGAATTTGAAAATACAAGCACCGAATATATTAAAGAAAAATACAACTTTGAATTTACTTATGTGACAGTAAAAATAAATGACAAAATACTAAGTGCAATCGATTTTTTTTCAATTATACCTTTAATCTATCAAGTATATATCGATAAAGATATCTTAGACATGTGGGAATATAAATTTATTATGGAAAATAAATTTAACATATCCGTTAAATCAAGTTCTGAAATAATGGGCGAGCTGTTGAGGAAAGAAAAAAAGAAAATAAATTCACTTGCCTATAAATTTGAATCAATATTGATCAGAGAATAATTTATTGAATGTTTAATATCTTCTCAAAACTAAATTAATATTAGAGCGATAGCACTATGAGCACAAAAATGAAATGTCTTTTTTGGAATATAAACAAACCTTTTTAAGGCATGATCTAAAAAATATGGTATTAGATAACACGAAAACAAAGAACGCCCGCCAGGGGCAAGATACGGGGTATATAATAGCATGATAATAAGCATAAGCAACCATAAAGGGGGCGTAGGTAAAACAACCTCAGTAATAAATATAGGGGCCGGGTTATATAACCTAAAAAACAAAGTTTTACTAATAGATCTAGATCCACAAGCAAACCTAACCCAAAGCCTGGGAATTATAAACCCCTCTAAGGATATTTACGGGGCCATAAAGGGAAAATACAAACTAGATCCAATAGAAATAAAGCCCGGTTTTGACTTGATCCCGTCAACTTTAGACCTATCCGGGGCAGAAGTGGAACTAAACGGGGAAGCGGGCAGGGAGTATATACTCAAAGAACTAATAGAAACCATTAAAGAAGCTTATGACTTTATCCTAATTGACACCCCGCCCTCTTTGGGCTTACTTACTATAAATTCCCTTACAGCTTGCCAAGAGGTAATAATACCCCTACAGGCTCAATATTTAGCCTTACAAGGCCTTACAAAGCTTATGGAGATCATAGAAAAGATAAACCACCGACTTAATAAAGATCTAAAGCTAGGCGGTGTATTTATTACACAGTTTGACAGCCGGAAAATATTAAATAGGGACGTAGAAACAACAATAAGAAACCACTTTAAAAACCTTGTTTATAAAACAAAAATAAGGGATAACGTAGCCCTGGCAGAAGCCCCAAGTCTTGGCCAGGATATATTTACATATCAAAAAGCAAGCCACGGGGCAGAGGATTACCAAGCATTAAGTAAAGAGATCCTAAAACAATATAAAGGATTAAAAAAATGAGCAAAAAAAGCTTTTCCGGAGGACTTAATAGTTTACTGGGAGATAAAGAGGAAACCCAGCAGGAAACACCGGTTCAGACACCGGATAAAAGAGGCAGGGGACGGCCTAAAAAAGAAGAAAACGAAAACGAAACAAGGGCAACCCTTATAATAAAAAACGATAACCTGGAAAAGCTAAAGGCTATAGCATACTGGGAGAGGATCACTATAAAACAGGTAGTTAATGAAGCCTTGGAAAACTATATAAAAAAATATGAAAAAAACCAGGGCGAAGTAAAGCCCAAGCCGGGGAGATAAACCATGGTAACCCAAATAGAAAATATAAAGTTTTATACCGTACAAGAAACGGCCGAATTGTTACGGGTAACACCCCAAACAATAAGATCCTACATTAAGCAGGGAAAACTTAAAGGAAAAAGGATAGGACGGCCCATTCTTATTTCAGAGGCCAATATCCAGGAGTTTTTGACAACCCCGGAAAACCCAACTTCTATAAACACTACATTACAGAAGTAAAAAGACAAAATGGGGACAATTAGCCTTAGTCCAACAATAACAATAGTTTGTGAGAATAATACTTGACAGCGTTTAAAAAATATATTATATTATGATTAGATTGAACAAGTGAAAAATGAGAGCAACGTTTAAACGTATGCCATAAACTGCTTGTTTAATCCAAAGGAAGAAGTAAGAAAATGCCAGCTAAAAGAATAAAGGTAAATACAAGCAAAAAACCAATCATAGATTGGAATTCAGCTCTTGAAATATTAGAGGAAGCTTTTAGTTATGGAGCAACAGACGAACAGGCCTGTTTCCAAGCGGGAATAAGTGCAGATTCACTATACGGATATTGTAGAAAACATCCGGAATATTTAAAGCGAAAAGACGCATTAAAAAATCAGACAAAATATTTCGCTAAAAGAAACATATCAAAGAAGGTCAAGGGCACAGGTAAGGGTGACGGCGACATCGATACAAGCAAATACATCTTAGACAGAACGGATCCAGATTTCAAACCCAAGAACAAGTTTGAAGTTGAAGGTATGTTATCAAAAGAAGAAATGGACGCACAAGCAAAACGAATAGCTGATTATCTTGATGAGATACATAAAAATGACAAGTAGAGCATTATTGAAAATGAAACAAAACGCAAAGGATATATTGAAATAAGAGTAAGATAAGAAAGAACAAAAAAACATGAATAAAGAAAAAGCCGTTCCTGGTAAGAACGGCAAAGGTTTGTTAAGCAGTCAGCATATAATAACAACCCTACAGCTAAAAGACAAGGATAAATTTTTAACCTTATTATACAAGGGGCTATCCGGCTATATTGAAATAAGAGAAATTAATAAAGGTAAATCCAAACAGTCCTTTTTTAATTATGAGCAATTATTAGACTATTACCCCGACACACATAAAAACATTTATATTGGTATGTTTACCCGAAAAGACAAGACTTCCGGCACGGGTTCGAACTGTTTAGAAAGCCGGGTATTATGGGCGGACTTTGACAATAAAACATTAAGCGAAGTTAAGGGGGCAACCGAAAAGCTAAAGCCCAATATTATAATAAGCAGCGGACACGGTTTTCATACTTATTGGTTGTTAGATAAAGCCTACACACCTAAGGACATATTACCAGTTTTAAAGGCATTAAACAGGGCTATAGGCATATCAGATACTAGAGTAGTTAAGACGGCTGCAGTCATGAGATTACCCGCAAGCTATAACGTCAAAAGTGAACCCGTTATATGCGAAGTAATAAGCATAAATGAAACACCCTATAAACTAGAACAGATTAAAGAACCTTACCCACCGGAAACAACCCGGCAGACGGCAAACATTGAAATAACCATAAGCGAAAAACCCTGTATTATAAACATATTACAAGGGGTTAATAGCGGAGAGAGAAACTGGGCAACGGGTAGGCTTACAAAAGAAATGCAATTAAAAGGCTTTCCCAATAAAAAGGCTTATGAAGTATTAAGAGAATGGAATAAAAGAAACGATCCACCCGAAACCCCGGGCAAACTCTATACAGATTTTCAAGCTTATTGGCGGGTCGATTACAAGCTATTAGGCTGTAGGCTAAAAGATAAGGACCAACAACAAATATTATCAAAATATTGTGATTGTGCTAACTGTCCTTTTAGTGGCCGAATTGAATTTAAACTAGATAATACCGTTAAAATTAACAATAGGATTTTTAACTACTATAAAAAGCTTTCCGGCTATGATCTTATAATATATGCTGTCTTATTATCAGAAAGCCAGGGGCTTAATACAAGCGAGATAATAAGGGAAATTACACTAAGAAGAAAAAGCCCTTTAATGGAAATTAGGAGAGTAAAAACAGCTTTAGGAAACTTAGAAAAATTAGGGCTAATAGAAACAATAAATAAGCCGGGTTACCCCATATTTGCTAAGGCAAAAAATCAAGGCACTTATGGAACTGGTTATACACTTTTAAGCAACGGGGCAACTAACGGGGCTATACACGGCAATATATTACCACACGAGTATAAACTATACATAGTCTTGCTAAAGTATGCCTTTGGGAAAAGCAAGGCCCGGCCGTCCCTGGTTACCCTGGGGAAAGATCTAGGCGGAATACAATATTCAAGTGTTTCTAAAATTGTCAAAGGCTTAGAGCAAGCCGGGTATATTAAAAGAGAATACACTTACACACCTAAGGGCAATCAGAAATTAATATTCAGACTAAAGATTTAAACACCTAGAGGGTATACAAATAATACAACCCTAATTGAGAATACAAAACCCGCATAAATAAAGGGCGAAAGTGGGCAAGGGTATACAAATAATACAACCTAAGAATATTAAGTATTATATTGGCCGTTTATCTAACTTCTAAAAGACTATTAAAAACTAAATATCATTAAAGATCTAAAGGGCTTTTGCTTATGGCTTGCGTGTATATTTATGGGGGTTGAATACATAAACAAATGCGAACAAAGAACAACGAAGGAAATAACCCCAGGAAATGGTACAAATGGCACAGATTAAAGTAAAAAGGCATAGGAAACATTTTTAATAAAAAACAAAAAAAACTCATTATATGGCCAATATAGACACTCCATATATTAAAAGCGGGAAACCCACATAAACAAAGGGTATAAGCCAAACAAGGGGGAATAAATAGAGTAAAAACAGGCCGAATTTAAAACACTTTGTCAGATCATTCTAAACAACATATTAAAAGCTAAACATAAGAAAACCGCCCACCGGTTAACAGTAGGCGGTCCAGGGGTGCCCTATTATTACAGGATGCCAGAAGCCTAAGCTGATTAATCTATTTTCTTATCAATAGAACCTAATCTTTCATGAATGCTAAACATTAGTATTATTCCCTCACATATAATTCTCCATAAAAGATTTCCTAGTATTATTATTCCAAATCCTATCAATACTTCATTATTAGATCCATAGTAGGAATTAGCACCCTCTACTATCATTACTATTCCAACAATAATCAATGCTATTATACCAAGTACATATAATACTTTTATAATTGTTGGAGTTATCATTGTACGAAATGAGAAGAATCCACCTTCCTCTTTATTCTTAATTTGAGGTGTATGGGTATCTTTTATTTCATTGTTAACTTCAATATCTATAAGTTTATCTTTAGCCTTAGCTATAGCTATTCTATTTGCAAGGTTTTTTTGTTTCTCAACTGCACTCATATTATTAATATTTTCTATCTGTTTGCTGGCATACTCAGCTTCTTTGCTATCGGGATATTGTTTAATTACTTTCTCATAAATGGTCAATGCGTTTTCGTAATTAGCTTGTGAATAGTGTAAGCGGTATGCCTCATTATATAATTCTTTACTGTCCATATTAAACTCCTTTTAATTATTTTCTATTTTTTAAAAAGCACCGTTGGAAAATTATCTTTCTTATCAGTTATTAAGTAAAATCTTAATGAATTTGATGATTGTAGTACAAATCTATAGGTCTGTTTTATGTCTATTTTATATTCTTCAAGCACAATATTTGCCGTAAATTCATAAATTCCACTGTTTTTTATATTTTCTTCAATCTCATTTCTATGATATAATTCCTTATAATTAGAAGGATCTGATATTTTTGATGTCAACATAATATTATTAGAAGTAAAGGTAAATGTCATTGTCCCACAAGCACTCTCCCAGCTTCCAATTATCCATTTTGGAGGATTAATAGAAGAAAAAATACCACACCCAAAAAATAGAGTAATTAGTAATAAAGAAACTATTCTTTTCATCTTTCACCTTTTTATTATAATAATTCAAATTAAAACCCTTAGATAGCATTTCCAAATCAAAATAAGCCGTTTTAAAGCACGATCTTTTTTTAGTCACACCTAAGACGTATTCAAAAAGATAAGAAAACCGCCCACCGGTTAACAGTAGGCGGTCAGGGGGTGCCCTATTATTACAGGATGCCAGAAACCTAAGCTATTTATTTAAAATCATATCTTATTATTATAAAACTTTTATCTCAAGAGGAAGCATTACCAGTCAATGCTTTCATTTAAAGTTTTTTCAAGTGTTGAGGCAAGTTTATCCCAAGTAATCAAAGCTGATTTAATAGCTTCAAGATCTTTAGTCATATCAGCACCATAATCACTTTCTAAGCCGGTAATAAACAAACGGGCTTTATTATCTTTAATATCAACTGTAATTATCGATGTGCATCCTGCCGTGAGAGAAAGTGGGTGACCAATTGTAATAAATAATCGATATTTACCCATGATTTTCCCCGCATCTTTATCTTGAAATTGAATTACACTTTCTGCAGATTTAAACGCATTAACAAACCAACTATTTGCTCTGACATATAACTCATTTTGGTTAGTATTGGGGATTTCAAATATCTTTTCATATGTTTTCATTTCTTCAGGGGTTATTGCTCTATCATAAGTAACACACGAAACAAACAATATCACAATTAATAGAATTAAGTAATTCCTTTTTTTCATAATCTTTTGCCTGTTTTATTCTTTATCTTTTTATTATAATATTTTATATTAAAACTTTTAGATAGTATTTGCAAGTTAAAATAAGCTGTTTTAAAGCACGATCTTTTTAAGGCATAGCAATAACCACAATTAATAAGAACATGAACCTAATCAAGCCCTAGACTTGAAATAGATATATATTAAGATCCACACGCCAGGGAAATATGAGAGTAGGCTATAGATTGCCCCCTATATAGTATTACGGGGGCCAACCGAACCAAAAACCTTACAATATTAGTAATAAAAGTAACATCAGTAATATTGGTAATAACAATATGCCGGGTAATACCAATAAGATAATAAGCATTAATACTTGACATTAAACTATAATAGAGTTAATATAACAATACAAAAAGAGAATAAGCGATAAGGGGGTTATTATGAATGATCTAGCAATAAACAAACCACAAGGGCAAACAATACAACTAAAGCCCCAGGACATAATAGAAAGCTTTATAATTAGCCAAGACGTTAAACAAAACTCTAAAAATCTTTATAGGCGGACAATTAAACAATTCTTTTCCTGGGTAAGCCAAAAGGACTATAAATTCAGCGAATTAGCACGACCTCAGATCATAGAATATAGAGAGGATCTATTAAACCAGGGTAAAAGCAGTTTAACCGTAGGATCTTACATAACATCAGTTAGAAAATTTTATGAATGGGCGGAAGCAAATAAACTTTACCCCAATATTGCCAAGGGAATAAAAACCCCCAAACGTAAACAGCAATTTAAAAAACAACCCCTAAAACCCGAACAAGCCACCGCCCTATTAAACTACTATCAAGACAAAGACAAAAGAGATTATGCAATTATAAACCTACTCTTAAGAACTGGCCTCAGAACAATAGAAGTAACAAGGGCACAAGTGGGAGATCTTACTTTAAAAGGAAACCACAAAGTTTTATTAATACAGGGTAAGGGCAGAGATGAAAAAGACGATTTTGTCATACTTACAGAAAAAGCCTATAAACCTATAAACGAATATTTAGAAACTAGAGGCCGGGTAAAAAGTATAGACCCTTTATTTATTTCCAATAGTAATAACAGCCAAGGGGAAACCCTTACAACTCGGACAATTAGTAAAATAGCCAAAGACGGCCTAAAGGCTATAGGGTTAAATGAAACCACCTACACAGCCCACAGCCTAAGACATACAACGGCTGTAAATATATTGAGGGCTGGCGGATCACTTGAAACAGTACAATTTACCCTTAGACATACCAACCCGGCAACTACCCAAATATATACCGCAAGCCTTAATGAAGAACGCAGACTAGAAAACAGCGGAGAGGCATTATTAGACAGCCTATATTAACAGGTAATATTAGTAATACCAATAAGATGGATAATAAAAGTAACATGGATAATATGAGTAACACAAGTAAGGGCAATAATATAAATAAGCCGTTTTTAAGGCATGATCTAAAAAATAAAGAAATACTATGAAAAAAATCATATTGTTATTACCAATATTTTTACTTCTTTTTTCCTGTATAGAAAACGAATCAGTAATAAACAAATTAAAAATTAAAGACGTTTCTAAACTAATAAAACAAGATTCGCTTTATGAAGAGATAATTTATGAGATTGATTCACATAAGAGCAATTTTGAGGATAATATAATTTTGATGAGTAAATTTAAAGAATTATCATATTCAGATTATTTAGATTATAAAAAGAAATCATCTGATGAATATTTGATTAATAAGGTTTATTCTGAAGCGGACAGTCTAGCTCAAATTAATTTAAATGAAG
>Ga0208902_1000590_pt1 | contig 18561 bp, 16 predicted proteins | sample AntAceMetag02UKH_FD_184767 | JGI IMG/M metagenome (GOLD analysis project Ga0208902, IMG submission 184767) | Saline lake microbial communities from Ace Lake, Antarctica - Antarctic Ace Lake Metagenome 02UKH (SPAdes) (version 2) | ecosystem: Environmental > Aquatic > Non-marine Saline and...
GTATTTCTATCGATTCATTAGGAAAACATACAGTCATTGGTTTACTAAATAAATTTTTTAATAATAAATAAGTAATATCAGATTCCATTTTGTCGCCTTCTTTCTTAAATTATTATATTTTTTTACTATCTATCCAAATCTGCTGGACAAACATTTAAGCTCCAATAAATAGCTGGCACATCTGCTATCTCGGCTCCTTGCAATAAATACTCCAAAACAGGTATCATATGAGAAAAACTTGGACCTCTAACTTTAACTCTATATGGTTTTACTTCTCCATTACTAATTATATGCATACCTCCTTCTCCTCTAGCAATTTCATTATGAACGTATACTTCGCCTTCTTTGATTTTCATATTAAGTTTGGGTTTCTTAAATTTTGGAAGAATTACTTCTCCTTCAGGCAAATCTTTTAAGGCTTGCCTTACAATTTTTATTGATTCTTTTATTTCCTCCAAACCGATCATGTAACGAGAATAGGCATCTCCATCTTCCTTTACTGGAATTTTAAAATCAAATTTATCATATACTTCGTAAGGGTCATCTTTTCTTATATCGGCTTTTAGTCCTGAAGCTCTTAATATTGGTCCGGTTGCCCCTAGATTTATGGCATCTTTCAAATTTAAAACACCAATTCCCTTACTTCTAAGTAGAAAAGTAGGATTTTCTACTTCTATATATCTAACAGCCTCATTTATTTTATCTAAAACTTTTTCAATTTTCTCTTCTATCCCTATCGGAAAATCTTTTCTTAATCCTCCAGGACATATATATCCGGCAGGATATACTCTTCCACCAGTTATATCAGCAAATAAATCTAAAATATAATCTCTGTAACCAAAGGCAATTTTAAATCCAGTATCAAAACCAGTACCTGCTGAGAAAACACCCCACCAAATGAGATGAGATTGAATACGTGAAAGTTCAGCCATTATTACTCTTATATATTTAGCTCGTTCTGGAATCTCTAAATCCATTAATTCTTCCATTGCTTCTGCATGCACTAAATTCCAGGCCAATGACTCTAAAACACAAATCCTGTCGGAAAGCATTGCATTTTGAAGTGGTAGTCTATATTCCATTAATTTTTCAAAACCTCTATGAAGATATCCCGGATCAGAAAGAGCAGAAATTATTTTTTCTCCTTTTACTTTTATCTTAACCCCAAAATTCCCTGATCCTGGATGACAGGGACCAAAATAAAAATCGTATTCATTATTTTTAGGTAATAGAGTAATTTCCTGATTAATCTTCATAATACCCTCTTTCTCTTTTATTTTCCTTACTATAATAATTATCTCTTACATATTCTTGCCAATTAAAATCCTTTCTAAAAGGAGGCACCCCTTGCCAATTTTCAGTAAATAAGGGTATCAAATTAGCATTACCCTTAAAATCTATTCCAAAAAATTCCCAATTTTCTCTTTCGTGAGCTTGTGCATTATTCCCCCATAATGGAATAATTGAATCAATAATTGGATTTTCTCGATCAATTTTAGTAGTTAAAACAAAAAGTATGTTATCTTTAAAAGACCATAACAGATAAGCAATTTTATATTTTTTCTCTTCTAACCAATCACTTACTGAAATTGCTGATAAATGAATAAATCCTTCCTGCTTTAACCATTTAGCCCAATCCAATAATTCTTCTTTGTCAATAGATATCCATACTCTATGAGCTCGTTGAATTGTCCCTTCACGTCCAAATTTTCTTTTTATTTTCTCTAATATTATTTTTTCTTTCTTAAGATCTGATTTCATTTTATTTCATCTCTCCTACATGTTTGAATATTTTACCACAAGCTTCAAAAACCGCCTCTGGACGAGGTGGACATCCAGGAATATAAATAGTAATAGGTAAATAATCATCCAATCTCTTGATAGTATTATATGAATCCCAATAAATACCACCAGTCATAGTACACGCACCTAACGCAATTACTGCCTTAGGTTCTGCCATTTGTGCATATATTAATTGTGCTCTTTTTATCGATTTAAAAGTTTGATAACCTGCAATAAACAAGACATCTGCGTGACGCGGTGTACCAGTAACAATCATACCAAACCTTTCCATATCCCATCTTGAACCAACCAACGGTACAAGTTCACAAAAACCACAAGAATTAAACCAATTAAAAATCCAAATAGCTTTTATTAACTTTTTCATTTTTTTTGCTTTTACACTCATTTAAAAATTCTCCTCTTCAAAATTAATTATCTTACTTCACAAATTTAATAATGAATACTATCCTTAAATTTATAATTTAAAATTTTTTTAAAATGAACACTTTTATAATCTTTTAAAAATTATAAAAATACCAACAAAAAAAATAAATATTTCCCTTTGTTATCTTTAGAAATATCCTCTTAACATAATAATTAATATTTTTCATTTAAAAAATACTTATGTATTCTTAAATCATCATTTAATTCCGGATGAAAAGATGATACTAAAATATTTTTCTCTCGGGCCATCACAATTTTTCCCTTAAATTTAGCTAAAATTTTTACTCCTCTTCCTATTTTTTTTATATAGGGAGCTCTAATGAATACTGCCCTAAAGGGTTTTCCCTTAAAATTTTCTATATTTAAATCAGCCTCAAAACTATCTACCTGTCTTCCAAAGGCATTTCTTTCTACTTCAATATCGATTAATTTAAATCTTACCTGCTCATTACCTACAACCTTATTTGCTAATAAAATCATCCCTGCACAGGTTCCAAATATAGGCATCCCTTCTCTTCCTCTTTTGTTAATCTCTTGGTCTAAGCCGTATATTTTAGCTAATTTACCAATAGTGGTGCTTTCACCTCCGGGTATTATCAATCTATCTACTTTTTCTAAATCTTCAACTGTTTTTACCTTGATACCCTCAAGGCCACATCTTTTAATCATCTTTAAATGTTCTTCTACTGCTCCTTGCAGGGACAATACTCCCACTTTCAAGATTTCCTTTCAGCTCCTCTCTGGTTCATTTATTAATTCAATTCTTAGCCTACCATCCTCTATCCTGCATTCGTTCAGCCGGAGCAATTTGAGAAATCTCTATTCCCTTCATCGCCTCACCTAATCCTTCTGAAACTTGAGCTAAAATCTTAGGATTATCATAATGGGTAGTAGCCTCTACAATAGCTTTTGCCCTTACTTTAGGATTATCTGATTTAAATATGCCTGAACCTACAAATACTCCATCTGCTCCTAACTGCATCATTAAAGCAGCATCAGCAGGGGTAGCTATCCCTCCAGCAGCAAAATTTACTACCGGTAACTTTCCTTCTTGAGCCACTTCTTGTAAAAGTTCAAAGGGAGCAGCTAATTCTTTAGCTTTACTCATTAATTCTTCTTTTGCTATATTTTTTAATCTTCTTATTTCGTCCATAACTTGACGCATATGCCTTACCGCTTCTACAATATTTCCTGTCCCCGGTTCACCCTTAGTCCTAATCATAGCAGCACCTTCTCCTATTCTTCTCAAGGCCTCACCCAAATTTCTTGCTCCACAGACAAAAGGAACTTTAAAATTTAATTTATCTATATGATAATTTTCATCAGCAGGAGTTAATACTTCACTTTCGTCAATGTAATCTACCCCTAAAGCCTCCAGTAACTGGGCTTCCACAAAATGTCCAATTCTTGCCTTTGCCATTACCGGAATAGACACTACCTTCATTATTTCTTTTATTATTTTAGGGTCAGCCATTCTGGCTACACCGCCTGCTGCCCGGATATCAGCAGGGACTCTTTCTAAAGCCATAACTGCTACAGCACCGGCTTCTTCGGCAATTTTTGCCTGTTCTGCATTTACTACATCCATTATTACCCCACCTTTGAACATTTCAGCCAAACCTTTTTTTAGCTTATAAGTACCTTTTTTTATCAATTTATTTTATCCTCCTCTCTTATACGTTTTATTAATCTATTTATATTATAGTAGAAAAAAATATAAAAACAACTAGTAATTTATTCGTATATCGAATAAATTACAGTAATAAGTAATATGTAATGAGTAACAAGATTAAGTTTCTGAAATTATAAAATAGGTACTTATTACAGGTTACTTATCACATGTTACACATTCCTTCACTTGTTGATTAGTTAATTACCTGGTTACTGCTTAGTTAAGAAAATAAAAAATAAAAGTCAGGAATCAAAACAAATTAGTATCATATATTGCGTATCGTATGAAGAAAGAGAAAAAAGATACCATAAAGGAAAAGGATACCGCAAACTTTTTTGGCTTTGCGGTATCTTTTTTTTGTTTAATATTTACTATCTTTCATTAAGAAATTATCGGTTAGAATTTATCTTTTATTTCTTCTCATAAGTTGCAGCTAAACGTTCATATAATTTCCAACGTTCTAAAACTCCTTCTTGAGCTTCTTTTAATAATTTCTTAGCTTGCTCTGGCATAGTCCGTGTAAGCATCTTGTATCTATTTTCATTATATGTATATTCTTCCAAAGGAATACTCGGCGCTTTAGAATCTAATTGAAAAGGATTTTTCCCTTCTTTAACAAGGTTGGGATTATATCTTATTAAAGGCCAATATCCGGATTGGACAGCTAATTTCTGTTGTTCTAAACCATGAACTAAATTATATCCATGACTAATACAATGGCAATATGCTATAATCAGGGAAGGACCATCAAATGCTTCAGCTTCCCGGAAGGCTTTGATAGTATGTGCATCATTAGCTCCCATTGCTATTTGAGCTACATATACATTTCCGTAGGAAATCGCCATCATTGCCAGGTCTTTTCTATAAGTCCTTTTACCTGCAGCAGCAAATTTAGCAACTGCCCCGAGAGGAGTTGCTTTAGACATCTGTCCACCGGTATTAGAATAAGTTTCTGAATCTAATACTAAAATATTGACATTACGTCTTTGAGCAATAACATGGTCTAATCCACCATAACCGATATCAAAAGCCCATCCATCTCCTCCTACAATCCACATGCTCTTTTTAACCAGAACATCAATTACACTAAATAGATCTTTTGCTTCTGCACTATCTATTTTTCCCAATTTTTGTTCTAATATTTTTACTCTTTCTCTTTGTTTAAATAATCCCTCTTCGGTAGATTGATCTGCATTTTTAATTTCACTAACTAAATCCTTACCTATTTTAGAAGAAAGCTTATCCAGTAATTCAAAAGCATATTCCTTCTGCTTATCCATTGCTAATCTCATACCTAACCCAAATTCAGCATTATCTTCAAATAGGGAATTAGACCAGGCAGGACCCCTTCCCTCTTTATTAAACGACCAGGGAGTAGTAGGTAAATTTGCCCCATAAATAGAAGAACATCCGGTAGCATTAGCTACTACTGTATGGTCTCCAAACAGTTGACTTAAAAGTTTTAGATAGGGTGTCTCACCACAGCCAGCACAAGCACCGGAGAATTCAAAAAGTGGTTGTAAAAATTGAACTTCCCTCACTGTACTAAGATTTAATGTTTTTCGGTCAACTTCAGGAATTTCTAAGAAAAATTCCCAATTTTTAACTTCCTGTTCTCTAACAGGTGGCTGTTCTACCATATTTATGGCTTTTAATTTAGGATTAGTTTTGTTTTTAGCCGGACAATTATTCACACAAAGACCACAACCGGTGCAATCTTCGGGAGAAATTTGTATGGTAAACTTCATGCCCTTAAATTTAGAATTTTTTGCCTCTGCAGATTTAAAACTATCAGGAGCAGAAGAAAGCAATTTAGGATCATAAACCTTGGCTCTAATAACTGCATGAGGACATACCATCACACATTTTCCACACTGGATACAGGTATCAGAATCCCAGGCTGGAATTTCCTGAGCAACATTTCTCTTCTCCCATTTAGTGGTACCACTGGGGAAAGTCCCATCAGAAGAAAATGCACTAACCGGTAAATCATCCCCTTGCCCGGCGATTATTTTTGCGGTTACTTCTTGTACGAATTTAGGTGCTTCTGCCGGAACCGGCGGACGTACCTTTAATTTACTGGTAGCTTTATTTGGAATCTTAACTTCATGAAGGTTAGAAAGGGCATTATCTACTGCTGCAAAATTAGTATTTACTATCTTTTCTCCCTTCTTGCCGTAAGACTTTTTTATAAATCGTTTTATTGCCTTTGTTGCCTCTTCAATAGGAATAACATTGCCAAGAGAGAAGAAACAGACTTGCATTATAGTATTAATCCTTCCCCCTAAACCTACTTCTTTAGCTATCTTATAGGCATCAATTACAAAGAAACGTAATTTTTTATCGATAATAGTTTTCTGAACCGAATAAGGTAAATGTTCCCATACTTCTTCAGCAGAATAATGACTATTAAGAAGGAATATAGCACCTTGTTGTGCAGTCTTTAATACGTCATAGCGTTCTAAAAAAGAGAATTGGTGACAGGCTACAAAATTTGCCTGGCTAACTAAATAAGGTGAGTGAATAGGGGTTGGTCCAAATCTTAAATGAGAAATAGTAAGTGAACCAGCTTTCCGAGAGTCATAAACAAAATAACCTTGAGCATAATTATCGGTCTCCTCACCAATAATCTTTATAGAATTTTTATTAGCCCCTACAGTCCCATCTGAACCAAGACCATAAAAGACTGCCCGAGTCCGATCAGTAGGTTCTATAGAAAAATCAGGGTCATAAGAAATGCTGGTATGTGTTACATCATCATTTATTCCTATGGTAAAATGATTTTTGGGAACTTCCTTTTTCATCTCCTCAAATAATCCTTTTACCATAGCTGGAGTAAATTCTTTAGAAGAAAGTCCATATCTGCCTCCAATTATTTTAGGAATATTTTTAAAATGTGCTATTCCCGTAGACATACCTTCCTCTATAGCAGTTACTACATCAGTGTATAATGGTTCACCAATACTTCCTGGTTCTTTAGTACGATCTAAGGCTGCTATAGTCTTTACAGTTTTAGGCAGAGAATCAATAAAATGCTTAATGGAAAATGGTCGATAAAGACGTACTTTTATTAAACCTACTTTTTCTCCTTTTTCCATTAAGTATTCAACGGTTTCCTGGGCTGTTTCAGCACCAGAACCCATTAACATAATAACTCTTTCTGCATCCGGGGCACCAAAATACTGGAATAGTTCGTATTTTCTCCCCACAACTTTCTCAAATTTTTCCATAACTTTTTGCACAATATCCGGACAGGCAAGATAATAAGGGTTAACTGTTTCTCTTGCTTGGAAATATACATCCGGATTTTGGGCTGTACCTCTAATAAAAGGATGATCAGGAGAAAGTGCTCTTTTTCGATGAGCTCTTACCAAATCATCATTGATTAATGGTCTCATTTCTTCCGGAGTTAAAAGTTCAACTTTCGAAACTTCGTGCGAAGTGCGGAAACCATCGAAAAAATGAAGAAATGGTACTCGGGATTCTAAGGTTGCTGCTTGAGCAATTAAGGGAAAATCCATAGCTTCCTGAATTGAATTAGAAGCAAGCAAGGCAAAACCGGTTGTTCTGGTTGCCATCACATCACTATGTTCACCAAATATGGAAAGGGCCTGACAGGCTACTGAACGAGCAGCAACATTAAAGACGGTAGAGGTTAATTCACCGGCAATTTTAAACATATTAGGGATCATTAATAGAAGCCCCTGAGAAGCAGTAAAAGTTGTAGTAAGAGCGCCTCTTTGCAAAGAGCCATGAACAGCTCCTGATGCTCCTCCTTCGCTCTGCATTTCAGTTACTTGAGGAACCGTTCCCCAAATATTAGGCTTTCCTTCAGCAGCCCAAAGATCGGCAAATTCACCCATCGGCGAAGAAGGGGTGATGGGATAGATGGTTACAACTTCGTTTAAATGATATGCAGTATGAGCGGCAGCTGTATTCCCATCAATAGTAGTTTTTTTTCTGCTCATTATATTGAACCTCCATTTTAAAATTATTATTTAAATAAATTTACTTTGTTATTCTATCAGAAAATATAAAATTTATAAAATTATTTAATCAACAGTTATTTTATTTCTTGCCTTCCTATTAAAGCCTGAGTTAAAGTCACTTCATCGGCAAATTCCAAGCTACCTCCTATAGGCACACCATAAGCAATACGGGTTACTTTTATATTTAAAGGTTCAATCAATTTAGTGAGATAAGAGGCGGTAACTTCTCCCTCAATATTGGGATTGGTGGCTAATATTATCTCTTTTATCTTTTCAGTCTTTAATCTTTTTAATAAACTATCAATCTTTAAATTTTCCGGTTCCACTCCGTCTAAAGGGGAGATTACTCCTTCTAAAACATGGTATAAGCCTTTATATTCCCCCGTATTTTCTATGGCAATCAAATCCCTTACCTTTTCTACGACACATATAATAGATTTGTCTCTATTAATATTCCGGCAAATTTCACATATTTCTTGATCGGTTATATTACCACAAACCGAACAATGTTTAACTTTTTCTTTAGCCTCTAATATTGCCTTGGCCAAACTTCCAACGCTATCCGATGAATTCTTTAAAATATAAAAAGCTAATCTCTGGGCTGTCTTTGGACCTATACCCGGCATTTTTGAAAATTCATCAATTAATCTAGCAAAAGGTTTAGTATATCTAAAGGACACCTTAACCTCCTCTTAAAATAATCCGGGAACATTCATCCCCCCGGTTATTTTACTCATTTCTTGAGCAGCTAATTCTTTTGACTGACGTATTGACTCATTGACTGCTGCCAAAATTAAATCTTCTAACATCTCTTTTTCATTTGCATCTACTACATCCGGTTCTATTTTAATTTCTTTAATTTCCTGTTGGCCATTTACTACAATCTCAATCATCCCTCCACCGGAAGACACTCTAACTTCTTTTTGAGCCAACTCTTTTTTCATCTCTTCCATCTTTTTCTGCATAACTTGCGCTTGTTTCATAAGAAATTTCATATCCATTGCTTTCTTTTTCCTCCTTTCTCTAAAATAATCTATTTTTCCTCAATAATCGTTCCCTCAAATAAATTTAAGGACTCTTTAATTAAAAGATTATCTTCCGGGACCTCATTACTTCCTTTTTTTATATTATCTATCCCTTCTCCTGCTCTTTCTCCACGTTCCTTTCCCTCTTCATTCCCTGTTCTTGCGGCTTTTTTCTTATTTTCTTGTTCAACTTCTAAAAAAGAATCCTCTTTGCCATTGTCGTTGATAATACATTCTATAGTTAAAAACCTACCGGTCTCTTCTTTGATTAAATCTTGTAACAAAATCTTGTTATTTTGCTTTTCTAAACTCTCTTTGTGAAAAGTATATTTTTTATTAAACCCGATTATCAATTTATTATTTTCAATAGTGATCAAATTGTTAGCTATAATAAAAGAATAGACGGCCATTTTAGTTTTTTTTATCTTATTTAAAATTTTAGTCCAGGCCTGGTTAAAATCTAAATCGGCAGATACTTCTTTGGCCTGAGTAGGGAAATCTTCTTTAGTTTTAACCTTATCCCGGATCTTTTTCTTTGGTGGCGCTTCCTCTCTTGTTACTGTATTTTTCTCATCTGATCCTGATACATTTTTCTTTGCAGAGAAGTCTGAGAAGTGCTTATCTTTTTCTTCTTTAACCTCTTTTAAAAAATAATTCTCACCTGCAGTAAATTTTATAACCAGCATCTCCAATAAAATCCAGGGGTGGCGGGTATATCTCATCTTTCTTTCTACTTCGGTTAGATAATTAACAATGTTAAATAATTTTTCCAATTTAATCTTTTTAGATTGTTTTAACAAACGTTCCCTATCTTCGGTAATTATTCCCTTAAGGTTCAGTATTTCTTTTTGGCAAACTTTGGCTAAAGATAAATTATGAACATATTCCATTAAATTTTTTATAAATTGGGAAGCATCTTCTCCTAAATCAGATGTCCGGTTAATTATCTCTATCCCTCTAAGCGTGTCATTTTTTATAATTGCCTCCATAAAATCAAAAAAAACTTCTTCCTCAATTATTCCTAAAACCTCTCTAACACTTTGAGAAGTTATATCTTTGCCACAATAAGCAATTATTTGATCTAAAGCACTTTCAGCATCACGCATAGAACCCGTCGAACTTCGGGCTATTATATTTAAAGTTTTATCATCTATATTTAATTTTTCATCTTTAACAATCATCTTTAATTTAGTTACAATATCCGCTAAAGATATCCTTCTAAAATTAAACCACTGACATCGAGATAAAATAGTATTGGGAATTTTATGAGAATCGGTAGTGGCAAAAATAAAAATTACGTGCGGCGGTGGTTCCTCTAGAGTTTTTAGTAAAGCATTAAAGGCCCCTTGAGACAACATATGTACTTCATCGATAATGTAAATTTTATATCTTCCTTCGGCAGGTGCAAAGTTAACTTTACTTCTTAACTCTCTAATGCTATCAACTCCATTATTAGAGGCACCGTCTATTTCCATTACATCCATAGAATAGCCATTGGTGATTCTAATACATCTCTCACATTTATTGCAGGGATGAGGAGTTGGTCCCTTTTCGCAGTTTAATGATTTAGCTAAAATACGAGCGGTGGTCGTCTTTCCCACTCCTCTTGGCCCAGAAAAAATATAAGCATGGGAAATTCTATTTAGAGAAATAGCATTAATTAAAGTTTGAGTAATATGCTTCTGCCCGATTATATCCTCAAAAGTCTGCGGTCTCCATTTACGATAAAGTGATTGATGTTCCATAAAATCTCCTCAATAAACTAATCTAAAGTTAGGCAAAGTTTTCTTAAAATCATAAATCTTTATTTTATTTATAACTATAATTTAATGATCGTGCACCTACCTTCGATTCACCCTTCCAAGCGATACTAAGACAGTTTGCTCCAATCAGGTTTACCTGCGGCACCCAAAGAGATTTGCTTACCGCTGCTTCCTTCCGGATCTGACGGAGTTCACAATTCTTTGCTGCACAGGGCCCAATCTTCATCACCACTTATCTTAGCCGGCCCCAAAAGGATAAAACCTCGTGTAGGAATTCAACCCTGCTGTAGCGGATTGCAGGTTACAGGGCACCGCTATCTCCCCGTCTAGCACGACCACCTATTCTAATCCTAAAATATTTACTTAAAAAAATCATTTAAACACTGGCGGAGAGGGCGGGATTCGAACCCGCGAGACAGCTTATGGCCGCCCAATCGCTCTCCAAGCGAACCCGTTATGACCACTTCGGTACCTCTCCTTTATCTTTTCCTGCCTAATAAATAATAACCCTTATAATCGTTGGTGTCAAAAATAATTTTTTGTCAAATTTTCTGATTATCTCACTAAATTTTATCAATTTAAAAACTACCGATTTTGGCGGAGAGGGCGGGATTCGAACCCGCGAGACAGGGACTACCCGTCTACTCGATTTCGAGTCGAGCGCTTTCAGCCGGGCTCAGCCACCTCTCCTTATTCGTTAACTGGTTAGTTCGTTATCTGGTTAGTTAGTTGAGGAATTAATACTAAACCAGTTAACCAATTAACCAGCTAACCAAGTAACTAACGCTTAAACTCACCGTCTTTCCTGAAAGAATTTTTGCAAAATTAAGCTACATTCCTTTTTTAATACTCCGCTTACTACTTCCATTTGATGATTAAACCTCTTATCTTGTACGATGTTAATGATGCTGCCTGCTGCTCCGGCTTTAGGGTCCGGAGTACCAAATATTAATCTTTTAATTCTAGCCTGAAGCATAGCATAGGCACACATCGGACAGGGTTCCAAAGTAACATAAAGGTCAATATCTTCTAAATGCCAACTTCTTAAGTATTTAGCAGCTTGTTGGATTGCTAATATCTCAGCGTGAGCAGTAGGATCCTGTAACTCTTCTTTCTGATTATGAGCCCGGCCTATTATCTTGTTTTGATATACAACTACCGCTCCGACCGGTACTTCCTGACGGGAATAAGCGATTTCTGCCTCTTTCAAGGCTTCTTGCATCAAGCTAATATCTTTATCATTATTTTTTGGCATATTTTTAATGAAGACTTTCCGGAAGTATTGATATTGGTGCGCCCGGAGGGACTCGAACCCCCAGTCTACTGATCCGTAGTCAGTCGCTTTATCCAATTGAGCCACGGGCGCACATTTAAAATAAAAGTTCTCTATTGATTCTATTATAATTTAAATTCTTAGTCAAATTTATTAGTCGTTAGTGAATAGTGAATAGTCGTTAGTATAAATACAAGTTTTCAGTATGCAACTAAAAATTTAAAACGAAAAGCGAAAAACCATAATTCAAAACCTATATAGCGTGGAGCGTACAGCGTATAGCGTATAGTTAAGAAAGAGGGAATTAGAATTCAGGAGACAGAAAAAATTAGCAGCTTGTAACCCGTAACCCTTAAGCTATTACTCATCACTGTATTCTATAAGCTAAACGCTGTACGCAATATGCTAACATGCTCAATACTGACAAAACGAATTTTATTAATTGAAATATTAGTTTAATTTTGTTATATTTAGAAAGCAGGTTTTTTAATTTTATTAAAGAAAAATAGATTAAAAAGGAATTATATTTCGAATGATAAAAAATCCTAAAGATTTAAAAGATAAAAGAATTACTATAATGGGATTGGGATTAAATCAAGGCGGCCTGGGAGTTACTCGGTTTTTAGTAAAAACCGGTGCTAAAATTTTAATTACAGATTTAAAGACTAAAGAAGAGCTTGAGCCTTCTTTAGAAAAATTAAAAGATTTCAATATTAAATATGTCTTAGGCCAACATAGAGAAGAAGATTTTATCAATACGGATATGGTAATTCAAAACCCGGATGTTCCTCATAATTCAAAGTATTTAAAAATCGCTCGAACTCATGGAATTCCCATAGAAACTGATTTAGGGCTTTTCTTCCAACTTTGCCCTTCTAAAAAGATAATTGCCGTTGCCGGAACAAAAGGCAAAAGTACTGTATCTCAACTTATTTATAATATTTTCAAAGAAGCTCAAAAAGATACAATTTTAGCCGGCAATATCGGTATCTCCGTTTTGGATATTTTAGAAAAAATCGACTCCCAAACCTGGGTAATCTTAGAAATATCTACCTGGCAGATGGAGGGGATAAAAAATCGTAAATTTAGTTCCCAAACCGCAGTTTTAACCAATATCCTGCCTGACCACTTAGACCGCTATCCTAATTTTGAAAAATACGCACAAGCAGAGAAATTAATTTTTAAATATCAACAATCAAATAATAATTTAGTAATAAATTTTGATAATAAAGAAACTCGCCAGGTTAATAAAGAAACTAATTCTAAGATATACTGGTTTAGTACTAAAAAAGAAATAGAACCCGGATGTTATTTAGAAAATGATAAGTTAATCTTTCAGTCAGGAAAATATAAAATGACCTTTGCTAAAATCTCCCATCTTCCTCTACCCGGGCTGCATAATCTGGAAAATATTTTAGCAGCAAGCACGGTGGGCTTTATACATAATATCCCGGGTGAAATTATTCAAAAAGCCTTAATAAATTTCCCCGGAATTCCCTACAGATTAGAATTTGTCGGTGAATTTAGAGGAATTAAATTTTATAATGACACCTGTGCCACTACTCCCGAGGCAACTTTAGCCGCTTTAGAATCTTTCACCGAACAACCGATTATTTTAATCTTGGGCGGCAAAGACAAAAAATTAGATTATGAAAAATTGGGGATAGCTGTTGGACAAAATAAAAAAATTAAAAAGATTATCCTGCTGCAGCATCCCGCTTACGACGCCTCCCAGAAAATACTTTCTGCCTTAAAAAAACACCTTGATCCAGATAAAATTATCCTTACTTCAAACTTAAAAGTGGGAGTCGAAGCAGCTTTACAAGAAGCACAAGCAAATTACATTATTCTTCTTTCCCCTGCAGCAGCCAGTTTTGGGATGTTTGAAAATGAATTTGACCGGGGAGATCAATTTAATAAAATAGTAAGAAACCTCAAATAATCTATTTGTTATAATTTATTTTCCATAAGATTAAGATATTGAAGAACTTTTTACCTATAAATAGTTTAAAAAGAGAGAAATTTATAGTAAATTTAGATCTACCATGCCGAAAAGATAGAGTACTGCAATTATTAAGGGCTGATGAAGCAAATAAATTAGCAAGGAATGTTTTCCTAAAAAACAGAGCACTTTTATCCCTGAAAAGGAAGAAATATCGGCAAGTTGAAATCTTCGAGCAGAATCCGAATAGAGTAAATTACCCAAAAATATCCCCATTAAAACTACTCCAAACCAGGGTAAAAGGGGAAAATAGTCAACTGAATAAAATTGAGCTGGCCTAAACCCTAACCATGACAGCCAATAAAAATTAAAAGTAAAACCCTTTAGATATGCCCCCAAAAATATACAAAGCAAACCAATTAATAGGTTCCAATAGCGTAGTTTCAGAAAAGGGTAAGCTAAAATAATGGAAATTCCGATAAGATGAAGTATACCAAAAATCACAAAGGACTTACCTAAAAATATTCGCGTTACCAGGGTCATAATCAAACCCCAGGAAAATACTTTCAAACCTCTTCGAAGATATTTTATGAATAATTTATTTTTATCTTTATGAATTTTTTTAGTCCTGGAAAAACTGATAGTAAGAGATACTCCGACTAAAAAAATAAATGTCGTAGCAGTTACCCGCGCAAAATACATCCAAAAACCGGAATAAACATTAACATTATAATGAGCAAAATAGTGCAAATTATAAAGCAAATGATAGAGCACCATCATTATAATGGCAATCCCCCGCAGGAAATCTATTTCCCAAAATCGTTGTGTTATCTTTTTTTCTTCTATAAAACTTTTCCAGAAAGATAAAGATTACCTTTCTTATCTCCCACTTTAATTTTAACTTACATTTTATCTTAATTATTTATCAAAATTTTAAAGTTTGACCTACTCCTACTTCCTTAATATTTAGCACTCGAGATAAGGCGATTTTGGATTTTAAATCAGTGCAATGGCAGGCATGCACTTCGTGAGGTTTGATTTTCTCCAAATATTTCAAAGTACCTTCTAACTGTTTCTTCCCCGGATTAAGCAAATGAAATCCTCCGATTATATCAATTATCCTATCATCCTTGCAAACCTTTTTAGCATATTCTACGATATTACAAATCCCTGAATGAGAACAACCGGTAATAATCACCAAACCTTTTGATGAGCGGTAAGCCAGGGCAGAATCATCTATTGAATAATCATCTTCCTCAAAATCATCTTTTACTACCTTCCCGATTGGATTTTTTGCTTCAAAATCATTCTTTCTTTCTATTTCTCCCAGAAAAACCAATCTATCAGTTAGCCATAGCGGCACTTTGCTTAATTTTATTTCAAAATGTTTACTTAATTCTTCCTGGGAAATTATAGAACCTATCTGCTTGAGACCTTTAACTTTTTTCGCCAAAAAAGAAGAAGGATGGGCAACTAAAGTTAGTTTATTATAATCTATTTTTTCTATCGAGGCTTCTGTATAATATTTTATTAAGGAAGTTAATCCCCAGGTATGGTCAAGGTGTCCATGAGAAAGAACCAGGTAATCTAAATCCCGAAAATGAATATTCATTTTCTGAGCATTTTTAATAAAAATATCTGAATAACCTACATCAAACAATATTTTGTGTCCTTCCTCTTGAATAAAGTAGGATACTCCCGGTTCGCCCAAAAAGTATCGATCTATCAGAGTGTTATTATCTACCAAGACGGTTAATTTAATTTTTCCATCCTCCCTTATAAAATAATTATGACAGAATTTTTTTAGATTAAAGGTTTTAATTATTCCGCTAATTCCAGGGCAACTTCTACCATCTGGTTAAAGGTTTTCTGACGCTCTTCTGAAGTGGTCTCTTCTCTGGTTACTAAACTATCAGAAACAGTTAAAATCGAAAGAGCATTAACTTTAAACTTTGCTGCCAGAGTATATAAGACAGCAGTTTCCATCTCCACCGCTAATACCCCATAATTCGCCCAATGTTTCCAGGAGTTTGGGTCATCGTGATAAAAAGTATCAGTAGTTAAAACACTCCCCACTTTTACCGAAATACCTTTCTCTACAGCAATACCGTTAGCTCTTTTTAAAAGGTCGTAATTTGCTGTAGGTGCATAATCCATACCATTAAAGCGTATTTTATTAATATGTGAATCCGTCGAGGTACTCATAGCCAATATAACATCTCTGATTTTTATATTCGGCTGCATAGAGCCACAACTCCCAATTCGGATTAAATTTTCCACTTTATAACTGGAGATAAGTTCATTTAAATATATTGAGATAGAAGGTACCCCCATGCCAGTACCTTGGATTGAAACTCTTTTTCCTTCATAAGTTCCGGTATAGCCATACATACCACGCACCTCATTATAACAAATAGCATCAGTAAGGAAATTTTCCGCTATATATTTTGCCCTCAGGGGGTCGCCGGGAAGTAAAACTGTGCTGGCAATTTCCCCTTCTTTTGCCCCAATGTGTATACTCATAGTTATTTGTCCTCCTGTTTAGATAGATTAAATTAATCGTTAGTTAGTCGTTAATACAGATACAAGATGCAATTTTGTTCAGTTACTTGGTTACCCAGTTACCCGGTTTACCACTTTGCCAGTTAATTCCAGTCGCTAATTTCAAATACGAGTTCTTAGTTGCAAGATGAGATTTAGTTGATACAGTTAACCAACCTGATCTTAATTCTTCAACCGGGTAACCGGCAAACTGGCTAACCATCTTTACGAGAAACGAGATACTAATTAAGGTTTACTAAAAAATAAAATTCCGATACAATAAATTTTATTTTTTATATTATAGCAAGCCATTAAATTTAAGTAAAATTTTTCATAAAAAATAAAAAATATGGTATTAATTTTGTTGATAGGTATTTAAGTTTTTTAAAAAACGTTATGTATGTGTATGATTTAAAAAATGGAAATTATTTTGATGGGAATTATTTTTGAAAATGTTAAGTCTCTATAGAATCATAGAGTAAAGTAGAATTTGTTTATAACTTAATTTTCCTCATTAAATTTTATTATACACTTCTCAATATATTGCCTAAACTTTTTACCATTCATCCTGTCGTGCCTGGCATCATAAGTAACGTGATTTATATTATAAGGAGAATTTTTTGCAAATATAACAAATGAGCCTTTAAAATACCTGGAAACTATTCTTGCATTTTTAGGCAGTAGAATTCGCATGCCTTTTTCATTATATCCTAGATAACCTTTCTCCCATACTTCTTTTTCTACATAATGACCGGGCTCTAATTCGGTTACCTTTTCTTTTATAAAAGATGGGTTAATATTAGGGGTAATCGGCTTTAAAGCAGCAGTTTCCAAGCGGAAATAAGCCCAAACTGCATTATTGGGGAAATAATTAAATTCCAATACTTTCGGTTTAACAATCCTCACTGAATTTGGGGTATTAAATTCAATACACCTTTTCTCTGATGATCTTTTTGCCCCGGTTAAATCATGGCCTCCACCAGCGGGAAATAGAGTATGATTTAAATTATCTGCAGAACCTAATTTGCTAAGAACAGAAATTATACTATCGATATCCTTCCAAAGACAATTATTCGGGATAGCTACGGGGAATAATTCTCTGATAATTTTCTCCCAAACAACTAAATTTTCCGTTTCGAAATCACTTCTGTCTAATTTCATAATTTCTCCTCCCTTTAGATAATATTTTTAAATACTTTTTATCTCATTAATAAAAATTGCCACAACCTTGTAAAAGGTTGAGGCAATTTTTAACATCTTCAGTTAGAATAGATAATGAATAATCTGTTTTGGTCTTACCAATGGAGTAATAAAAAATACTGCGATTTTCTCTTAAATCATGCAATATAGTGAGCCCTCTTATCCTATAAAAATGGCGGAGAGAGAGGGATTCGAACCCTCGGAGCAGGCCTTAACCCGCTCAATTGCTTAGCAGGCAACCACCTTCGGCCACTCGGTCATCTCTCCATTTAAAAGTATAACATAATAATTTTTTTCAGGCAAGAAAAACCGACAAAGATTTCGTATCGAGTATCGAGTATATAGTAAGACACAGTAATTAGTGATGAGTAATAAGTGACAAGTTTCGAGCTGCAAGTTTATAGGATAGAAGTCGGAAACCAGGATCCAGAAGCCAGAATGTAAATAGCTTGGAGCGTATAACGGATAATGAAAAAAGAAGAAGAAAAATAAGTTCGTAAGGTACAAGTAGGGGGCAGACCTTGTGTCTGCCCATAGAAAGGCATATTGCTATACGCCCTCAATGATATTTAAAGCCGTAGGATAGGCATTTCTCCTTTTTATGAATTATAAAAGAAGGGCACAATTCATTGTGCCCCTACACTACATCTGAATCCTAGTTTTTTACTCGATACTCGATACTATATACTCAATACTTTCCTTTCTAACTACTTGCGATAAGCACTAAAATATATTAGAATATGCTAAGCAAAAATAAATTAGTCGTTAGTGAATAGTGGATAGTCGTTAGTATTAAAACAAGTCTTAGCTGACAGTTTTCAGTTCTCGGTTTTCAGTAAGTAGGGGCGTATTGCTATACGCCTGCCTTACTAATAACTGGTTAATTAATCCTTAGCCGGTAAACTGGCAAACCGGGTAACTGGATAACTA
>Ga0208902_1000594_pt1 | contig 18528 bp, 13 predicted proteins | sample AntAceMetag02UKH_FD_184767 | JGI IMG/M metagenome (GOLD analysis project Ga0208902, IMG submission 184767) | Saline lake microbial communities from Ace Lake, Antarctica - Antarctic Ace Lake Metagenome 02UKH (SPAdes) (version 2) | ecosystem: Environmental > Aquatic > Non-marine Saline and...
TTATCTTGCCAATCAGGGTGGATGACACCGCTGCCTTAAAAGTGAGTCCATCTTCGAGAGCACATCTCTTACAGTGATTCCCAGTACAGCGCTTATGGAATGGCAGATTTTCCTTGGCATCTATCTCGCCTTGAAGGCCAACCAGGCAGGGTTCTTTGCACAAGCATGCCTCACTCATAACACCATTTGTGAGAATACCGAGAAGGAGAAACAAATTGAGCAACATCCTAAACACTCTTCGATTTCTCATAAGGGTATCTCTCGTGATTCGTAATTCCTAAATTCCTAAATCCATGTAAAAAGGACTTTTTACAAGACCATAAAACTTGAGATGCTGGATGCGGAAAATTACCTTTGGAAAACCACCGAACTGTAGCAGTCAAGTTTAGCGACTGTTTAGCCCATTTGAACGGTTAGAATGAAAAAGTGCACTTTTCAATACGTTCAGACAGAAATTGTTCAAGCTTTGATCTGTTTGAAGAGCACGTATAGCAAGGGTTTTGTGCAATTCCTTTCCGGGTCGGAGTAGGAATTTACCAGAATATTTCTTCCCGGCGGTTTCAGGAGGAAGAGGTTTGCCGTCTTTTTCATATAGAGCAATGTTTTCTTCCACAATTTCACACAGTTCTTTGTAAACGTCAGATTCACTATCTCCGTGACAACCTCCATAGAAAAGACCTGAACAAGTACCCACATAACATTGATCTTCTTCAGACCATTCAACAATTTTTAAATAACGATCAGAATTTTTCATTTTTTCGACTCCTCAATTGCTTTTTTGACAGCCCTTACTTGGTAATGCAAGGCGTCATCTCCAACTTTGCCGGAAATCGTTACAGGTTTTGCCATCTTCGGATGAACAAAGTTGCGGTGGCTCCCTTTGCCGCCTCGATCAACAAAGCCTGCTCTTTCAAGTTCTTTGATGAGTTGTTTTATCTTCGATGGCATAAATAATATAGTATCATTCTGATACCAGTGTGTCAACCATTTTGTGCGAAATATTAGATGTTGAGAAGAGGGTTCAATATCCCAAGTTGATATCGAAAAAAGTAGCATTGGTAATGGGGGAGGTTGGCACTTTGTCACTTTATTGAAAGGGATATCTGTCGTGCTCCATTCGTGCCATTCGTGGCTAACTACTGTTTCAGGATTATCACATATCTGGATGTTACTCCAAGTATTCTTTTTTTCTGCATTGCGGAGACGACTACCGCGCTGAAGCGTTGCGCAGACATGGGCGCCTGAATGATGTGGGTGTGTTGCCAGCCGGTTTTGTTTAATATCCGGAGGTAATCGTCTATCAGGATCGATCCTTTGCCGGATTCTTCTGCCGCTGGTTTGTTCTGAAAGTCACGCCAGTCCGCGTTGATGAAGGCAAGTCTTGTTGACTTTTTTGCATTTTGTTTCAGGCGGGCGAAGAAGACCTCAAGGAATTCAAGATATTCTTTTTTCGGCAGCCCGGATATGCTTTTCTTGTCATAGCCGGCGGCCTTTTTGTCAAAGTATGGCGGACCTGCCCGCCATCGGCTTCGCTTTCAGGCGAGGCGGGCGGGTCGAAGATGATGAGGTCGGGCTTTTCTTTTGAGCTTACAGGCCAAGATAGCGGGTTAGCTGTTGAGTGAGTCCAGGTGTGGGGTTCGATTTCGGGGCGTGTCTCCGGCCGGTCTGTCATATCAAAGGCCCAGCATCTGCGTTTCAGGGCAAGGCAGGTGTCGGGGGTCACGCCTCCGCCGGCCATGGGGTCAAGGATCAGGTCATGTTGCTTTGAGAAATAGTAGAGGATGTGGGCGATCAATTGCGCAGGGATACGCCCCGGCCAGTCATCACCAAATCTCTTGTCGCAATCGTTCCATTCCCACTGGTCCCATGTCCTCAGCCCCCAGCCAAAGCCCCTTGAATCGTTCAAGATCCACTTTATCTTCCAGGGCGAATGACCAGACCATCGGTTCTGTCCAGTTGTGTTTTTCTGCTACCTGAGAGACTGTGAAGCCTCTCAATAAATCGCTATTTACCGGATTTGCCATTACTGGCATTTTGGGTAAATGTCTGGATATCGTCTGCTGGGGCACGTCCAATTTCTTTGCAATCCTGTCTTGCGAGATGCCAAGGCGATTCATGCGGAATATCTTGATGTCGAGGCCAATCTGGGTTACGGCGCGAATATCGGCTATGTATGAGTCGACTGTCTGCCTTGAGCGTCCGATGGCCTTTCCGATATCTGCGGAGCGGAGACTGGTGTTCTTACTGTATGCCCGTCCCCCATGCCCCCACAGATATGTGCGCGATCCTCTGGTAGTGCAAGAGATGAAACGGCTTCAGGAAATGGCGGACGTTAACGCTGTGGCGTGTGTTACCGGCATACCGGAGAAGATCGGGGAAGCGGCGCATAAAGCGATTGAGGTACTAAAGGAGATACTTGATGATGAGCGAAAAGATCCTGAGATACAAAAATTGAGATCCAATGTTGCGCGGGAGGTTTTAAGTCTTGCGGGGTATGGGCCGGTGAAGCAGGTCAGGATAGATCAAGCATCAGTTTCCACACATTTCACGGGGGAAGAAATTGAGGATATCAAACGGAGGGCGATTGAAGAAGGTTTTGCGAAGCTTTCACCCTTAAATGCCCACTTGGTTCCCGATATGGTGGTTGATGCTGAGGTCAAGGAAATCGGGGAAACAGGCGGGGAAGATGCGGAAGATCTTGAGAAGGTTTGAGCAACCGCCTTTTCGGTTGTGGTCAAAGGTGACCCTTTGATGAAAAAGCGCGGCCTGTCAAGGTAGGTAGGTTAGCCATTCCGAAAAAATGGCTTTAGGTGATGAAGAACAAAATAGAGGTGAAAATCAAAAAAGAGCACCTTTTCAGAGACGCAACAGGTTAAGACTGCCAAATGTAACCTTCCGTTTTTGTGGGGTAACTCCAAATTCCAGGTTTATATAGGAAGTCCTGCATCGGAGGTTGGCAGAAATAGCCACATATTTCAGCCTATTTTTTGTCCAGAACCTCTCTCAACTTTTGTGATAATTCTTTCAGCTTGAAGGGCTTCTGAATAAAGCCATTGCAGCCTCGATCCATTATCTCGGTAGCTTGGCCATTAATACTGTATCCACTGGAAAGTAGCACCTTTATATCAGGATCAATCTCTTTCAATCTGTCATAAGTAACACTCCCGCTCATATCCGGCATGATCATATCCAGAACCAACATATCAATCCGATCTTTGTTTTTTTCATATATTTCAACGGCCTCTTTTCCGCCTCTGGCGATCAAGACTTTATAACCCAGCTCCTTAAACAGCTCCTCGGCAACTTCAATTATAATATCCTCATCGTCTACGAAAAGAACAGTCTCAGTTCCCCTGACTGTTTCCCCGGATGGCTTCTTCTCTTCACTGACCTCTTTTTCAGAAGCAGGCAGATAGATATTAAAGGTGGTTCCATGACCCTTTTCACTGTAGACATTGATGAATCCACCGTGGTTTTTGATTATTCCATATGACGAGGCCAATCCCAGACCGGTGCCTCTGCCCATCTCTTTGGTGGTAAAGAAAGGATCAAATATCTTTTTCTGGGTTGCTTTATCCATTCCAACTCCTGTGTCAGTAACGGATATTTTCACATATCTCCCATGTTCAATGGAAAAAGGTTTTACGTAATTCTTATCAAGGGTCACATTTTCTGTTTTTAAATACAGGTCGCCACCCCCTGCCATTGCCTGCCAGGCATTGACATAAAGATTCAACAGAACCTGCTCAATCTGTCCCCGGTCGATCTCCACGGACCAGAGATTCTCTTCGTATTTGCCATGTATATTGATCTCTTTCTTGGTCCGGCCAAACATACGGTTTTGTTTCATTATGAGCTCTTTCAAATCGGTTGGCCTGACCTCATATTTTCCACCTCTCGCAAAACCGAGAAGTTGCCTGGTTAGATCGGCGGCACTCTTAATATGGCCCTCTATTCCCTTCAGATGATCAAAATCCGGGTGAGAAGAATCTTTACTCATCAGCATTATTGAGGCGCGGCCCTGAATGGCCATGAGCAGGTTGTTAAAGTCGTGGGCGATACCTCCTGCAAGGGTCCCTACAGATTCCATCTTTTGGGCCTGTTGGAGTTTGGCTTCAAGACCCTTTTGTGCTGTAATATCCCTCAAAAAATTCAGGGTAGCAGGTCTCCCTTCCCAGTTTATTATAACTGCGTTGAGCTCTACCGATAATTCTTCCCCTGACCTGTTCAAAATCCTAAAAGAATAAATGCTGGGAATTTCTTCGCCTTTTAGCCTTTTTAGGTGCCGTTCAAGGACCATATCTCTGTCTTCAGGATGAACAACATCAACAAAGGGAATTTTGGCCAATTCTTCTGCAGAGTATCCTGTCATCTCTTCGGCTTTGGGATTGGCGAATTTTAATATCTCATCTTGAGCAATAAAGATGGCATCGGTGGCGTTTTCTATCAAAAGGCGATATTTTTCCTCACTCACCTGCAAAGTCTCTTCGGCAAGTTTCTGCTCCATGATGTCTTTGATCCAGACCTGTATTCCACTCTCTTCGTCAGAAGGGAAGATGATTGGTCGGGCATTGATCTCCCCGTAAAACCAGGAACCATCCTTGCGCTGCAATTTGACTTCATACCGGCGCATGACTTCCTCTCCACGCATACGGGCCTGGGCACGCTCTCTTGTCAATTCCTGATAGTCAGGATGATATACCACCCAGTGGTTCTGCCCTATTAACTCGCCTTCCCCATATCCCAGCATTTCGTTTAACCGCTTGTTTACAAAAATAATATTTGGGCCTTTCTGGATGAAAATTCCATCGAAGCTCTCCTCCACAAGGTTTCGGTACTTATCTTCGCTCTCCCGCAGTGCCTCCTCTGCCTTTAAACGGTTAGTAATGTCCGATTTTGCCAATCTATACAAAATAAAAACCGAAAACCCGATGAGAGCACAAAATATTAGGGTTAGATAACCAACTATTTTCAGTAATTTCCGGTTAGGTTCTTGCATATGAGTCATTAAAAAAATCGTAAAATCAGTGGTTTAAGTTCATTTTTTGCTTGACATTTCAATTAAGGTGTGTGGCGAAAATTTTGTAATCTTTAATGATTTCAGGAGGTTACAAAATGCCCTACACAATCGATCGTCGAAAAAAAGCAGATGCACCGTCTTTTCACCAATTGTACCGGCCAATTCAAAGAGCCATGATCGGAATGTCTCCATTGGAGGCGCGAGGACACAGACCCTTGAAAATGACTTTTGATGATCAACTCAAAGCTCTTGTTTTCTTCCATCTTGAAGAGCACGTTTCCGGTCAACATCTTCTTCAGGTCCTTGAAGAAGATGATTTTGCCCGTGACCACATAGCTCCCGAAGAAGGAATCAAAAAAAGCAGCTTCGCTGAGGCCATCAATTCCAGGGGACTTGAACAGCTCGCCCATATATACCAAAACCTGCAAACCAACGCTGTCTCTATCCTTCCAAAGGAACATGCTGACCTTGGGGATCTCATTGGTATCGACGGTTCCTTAATCGATGCATGTCTTTCAATGCACTGGGCTGATTACAGAAAAGGTTCAAAAAAAGCAAAAGTACATCTCGGTTTTGACTTAAACCGCAGCATTCCAAGAAAGGTGTTCCTCTCTGATGGCAACGGGGCTGAACGGCCTTTTGTCAGCATGATCCTTTCTCCTGGACAAACCGGTGTTATGGATCGAGGATATCAAGCACACGATCGATTTGATCGGTGGCAAGAAGAAGGTAAACATTTTGTATGTCGCATCAAAGCCATTACGAAGAAAAAACGCTTAAAAAGCAATGAAATCGATCCAGACAGCAACATCTTCTATGATGCAATTGTGCTGTTGGGTACCCCTGGAGTCAATCAGACCAAAAAACCCGTCAGACTGGTGGGATACAAAGTCAAAGGCACCAAATACTGGGTTGCCACAAGTCGGTTTGACCTAACAGCAGAGCAAATCGCTCTCATTTACAAGCTCAGATGGGACATAGAGATATTCTTTGGATGGTGGAAACGCCACCTCCGTGTCTACCATCTGATTGCTAGAAGCGAGTATGGCCTAATGGTCCAGATACTCGCCGGCCTAATCACATACCTCCTGCTTGCCATTTACTGTCGTGAACAGCACAACGAAAAAGTCAGCATAAAAAGGGTCAGGGAACTCCGTATTAAAATACAGAACGAGACCCGGATCACCAAAAATGGAACGGGCGGACCAGATTTAAAAAACTACAAAATTTCAGAACGTTATGCAAAAACCTAACCGGAAATTACTGAAAAAAAGTACATCTGAATGAGAAAAAGCGCTATTTACAGGCTTGTAAAGACTCAAAAAAAACCGGCGAAAAGAAGCCTAAAAAGCCTCCCTTACTACAACTGGAAGAGATTACACCTCACCCTGAAATCAGCACATGGGCAATTCTAAAAATGGATCATGCCTTTCGACCAGGAGACTTGTTTGATGGCCCATTTGGCTCAAATTTGAAAACATCTGATTACACTAAAAATGGTGTAAGGGTAATCAGGCTCGAAAACATCGGTGTTTTGTCTTTTATAGATGAGAAGAAAAGATATATCAGCAAAAAGAAATACCAGGATCTTAAGAAACATACCGTAGAAGAAGGAGATTTAATATTCGCATCTTTTATTTCTGAAGATGTAAGAGTGGTAGTTTTGCCCGAAATCGAAAAAGCTATAGCAAAAGCGGATTGCTTCTGCCTGAGACCTTTAGTTGAACTTTTGGAGAATCAATATTTATCATTCATTCTAAGCAGTCGCCAGACTTATTCTGAACTGGTTGCAGCGATACATGGGGCCACAAGACCGCGTATTACGACCAAGCAGCTGAGAAATCTTAAAATACCATTGGCACCATTAGAAGAGCAAAAAGAAATAATTCGCCAAGTCGATTCCTTATTCAATCTTAGCGATGAAATTGAAAAACGGGTAAAATCGGGAGTAGAGAGAACCGAAAAAATAACCCAAGCGATTCTATCCAAAGCTTTCAAGGGCGAACTGTTAACAACAGAGGCTGAATTGGCTCGACAAGAGGATCGCTCTTATGAGTCTGCTTCACTTCTCCTTTCAAAAATAAAGGCATTAGGGAACGATTCATGACATCGAATATAATAGACATCCTTTATTCCTTAAATTTTTGAGGGTATGAGTGTCATCGGGAAAAAGCAACAGTAAAAGGGGCATTGTTAAAAACAAAAAATCTTACAGATGAGTGCCTGTCCAGTGAAATTACAAACCATTTCACTGAGACTGACAGCTGGAGGCTGAATGCTTTTTAAATAACCAAGAGTCAAGAGTAGATTTGATCCCTTTTCCACAAGGGACTCACGGATACCTGCACTCGACTATCCTCCCATCCAGGCCCACAGATTCTCGCATGAAGCATACAAATCCGGCGTCGAGGAGCATCGGATCGATGGAGTGCCTGTCAAAGTCTACAGCCCCGAGAAGACCCTGGCCGACTGCTTCAAGTTTCGCAATAAGATCGGAATGGACGTGGCGCTGGAAGCGCTGAGACTCTACAAGATCCGAAAGAAGTTCGACCCCGGCGAACTGCTCAAATACGCCAAGATCTGCCGGGTCGAAAAGGTGATGTGGCCATACCTGGAGGCGACGGTATGAAGTCTCCCAAAAACATCCCCGCGGCCCTTTCCTCCGGCAAACCAAGTCCTACAAACTGGACGGCACCCGGCCCATGGTCTTGATATCCTGATTGTCCATATTGGTCACGTTTTCCAGGGGGACATAATAGGGGGTCTTCGGGTCAAACCACTCCCGATTTTTCAAAATATCGTTTCGGTTTATTGTAACTGGTCATTGCTAACTCCAATATTTGTCTCTCGCAGAGCCCCCAAAGATCACAGTCTATCATTATTTGCCTGGTACCTTTTATTGGTCCCCTTTTATTGTTTTTATTGTTACTTTCTTGCTCCGCTTCATGGTTCATATTGTTCCATTCAACCCTGACTCTGTTTATTTGGTTCATCTAAGGCGAATGTAAGGATAGTCAGGTATGGGAGATGAAATCAAAGAAGTGAGGCAGAGGGTGGCATGATGTGGAAAGGAAAATGAAGGGGCAGTGATGGAAAATAAACACTGGTAATATCTTTTATCGTAAAAAATATCCAAAAGATATATTGACATTGTTCTCAAGAAAAGGTAAGAGATTATATTTAAAGGCACTTTCTAAGCCATGAAACAATCCTCTATCACCTTCAAAACCACACCAGCGTTAAAGGAAGCCCTTGAAAAAATGGCAAAAGAGGGTTTTCGGAGCCTTTCTGCGCAAGTCGAAATGATCATCATCAAATATCTTGAAGAGAAGGGTATCGAATGGTCCAGGAATGGGGTAAACAATCCAGAGGCCTAATAACGGTTGGGCGGAGGCTATGAAACCAAGTTTCAACAGCGAAGGAATAATCAAAGAGATAGAGGATGCGTTTCTTTCCATTGGGTATAAACATGACCTTATCAGGAAGGATTATGCCTTTACGGATTTCATGTCCCCCAAACCGGCATTAAGAACAATCACTCTGGCGGTCTTCGGCCAAGAACCAATGGATTATCGCTCTGCGTGTTTTGGCATTGAGTTCCTTCATGATGCTTTACCTTCAGATGATCTCGCCGGCCAGTACAGGGCTTTCGGTGCCCCCCAACTATTCCTGGTAAAAAATGGCAAAGCGGAATGGTGGATAAACAAGGAAAAGGGGGCTTTTCTTCAAGACGAAATAGAGACATCGAATGTCCCAAGCCTCATAACCAGTAATGCCGCAAGCTGGAACCCTGAAAAGATGATAAGACTCAAATCCGGGTTCCAAGAACCCATACCCCAACAACTGGATTTCATAGACATCGGTTTGCTTCCTGCATTGGAGAATCAAGCCTCAACCAAAATCGATTCGTTGATAAGCCGAATTCTATACAAAGCTGAGAAGGAGTTTGAACGAAGAAGCCTTTCTTTCGATGCGACTGTCCTTTTCAATATTGTCTTTCGCCTGCTAACGGCAAAGCTGCTCGCTGATAGAGATATATCAACGACGCCTGCAATAGATTTTCGCCAGCCATGGGCCACCTTAAAGGCCGTTGGAGAATATTACGGCGAGCCAAAACCAGTGGAGTATGAACCCGAGGTTTTACCCGAAGGACTCTTGCCAGATATTGCAGGAGAGATACAAGAATCCTTTTCTTTGCGTAATATATCTGTCGATACGCTGGCATATGTTTATGAAAATACGTTCGTCTCTCAAAAAAGTAGGAAAAGATTGGGGATTCACAGCACTCCATCTTACATCGCCGACTATGTGCTGTCTCTAATGCCAATAGAAGATCTACCTCAATCAACATGGCGTGTTCTCGACCCTATGTGCGGGCACGGAATATTCTTAATTGCAGCAATGCGCAGGATGAGGAACTTGCTTCCCTCGGATTTGACCGGCCGTCAGAGGCATAGTTTCTTTTCAGAAAGGCTCCACGGTATTGAAATAGATCCCTTTTCTGCTGAGGTGGCCCGTTTATGCCTGACGCTTGCTGACTTTCCGGAATCTAATGGATGGGATCTCAGAGTGGAGAACGTATTCAGCGGGCAACGCCTGGGTTTCATCGCGAGGAAGGCTAACATCTTCGTGGGGAACCCCCCCTTTGAGGTCCTGGAGGGAGTGAAACCTGAGACACCAAAGCCCAAAGAACTCTTAAGGAAAATTCTGCCAAAACTTTCAGCAGGGGCTTTGTTTGGATTTGTGCTTCCTTATTCTTTTCTCGATGGGTCTGACTATCGGGCGGAGCGACAGATATTTCATGATTCATTCGAGGTAATAAGCATAACGACACTGCCTGACCGAATTTTCAAATACTCAGAGTCTGAGACAGCAGTCTTTATCGCGAAGAAGCATCCCGCATCCAGAATGCCAAAGACCGTTTTTCGGCAAGTCCGTGAAGCTGATAGAAGTGAATTCAGGTTGTATTCCACCCCAACCTTTGAAGATGTGGTTCCCTCTTCCTACTTCGTGGAGAGGATGCAGGGACGTTTTATACTCCCCCCTCTCCGAGAACTGTGGGAAATGCTGGAGAAGAATCCGCGACTAAGAGAAATCGCTGAAATTAAGACCGGTGTGCAATATGAACCGGGCCTTCTCAAAAAGGATCCTAAGCAAATCGTCCAGGACAAACCGTTCCCCGACGCTGTTCCCGGAATTTTCAAAATTACTAAGGGTTTCAAGCAGTTTGTCACAAGCGATGTTGTATATATGTCCAAGAAAGAGGCCCATAGGAGGAAAGCAGTGCCCGGGGCATGGAATCTCGATTGGGGGCAACCTAAACTCATCATTCCAAAGTCGCGAATGTCGAGAGGGCCATGGCGATTTGCCGCGGTCGTTGACATGACAGGGCTCTTGATAAGGAGGAGATTTTTCGCGGTGTGGCCCCTGGCGGCCAACTTTTCTGTAGAATTCCTGGCGGCTTTACTGAATTCCCCAATCGCCCAGGCGTTCGCCTATACCCATAGCAGTGGGCGAGATATCCCCAAGAGAGTTTATGCTTCTATCCCGCTCCCTTACGACCACGGTCATGCCATCTCGCTGATCAGTGAACTCGTAGATGCGTATTTATACTCCATTAAGACAAGCGCGGAGAAGGCAAAGGAAATATTGTTTAAGATAGATGGTGCAATATTACGCCTCTATGATCTTCCTATCAGGCTTGAAAGGCAGCTTCTTGATCTATTTTCCGGCCATCGACGTCCTGTTCCTTTTGATTTCACGGGTTATGAGTCTCGTGACTTGTCGTCATCAATCGCGGAAAGGAATTTGCCTGAAGCTCGGCTCATGCCGGAGGTGAGTGAATTCTGTTCCCAAAAGGGGATATCCGAATATCTGGACACTACCCTTGAAATCATTAAAGAGAGTTTTCCGCCAGTTCGTGGACTTCATTTGCTCAAAGAACAAGATCCTGAAGTGGAAGAGCAGTGGCTTTTGATTGACATAACGGTGGACGGCTCGATTGACAATATCCTCGAAGGATACGACCACTATGTTGATCAATGGGTAAAGTCTGTACCCGAATCTGTCCGTAAAAACATCAGGCTTTCTTATAGTGTATACTGATTCATGGATCCTCATCAGTTTCTAATTTGGGCCCAAGGGCGTGTTCGACACGGAGCTTATCCTGTAGAATTCCGTTCAGCGATAAGCCGCGCTTATTATGCTGTATTTCATGTTGGTCGCAATCTCCTCAAAGAAATGGGCTTTAACATTGCTGGCAATGCTCCCGCTCATGAAGAAGTCTACCAGCATCTCCGCAACAGCGGTGACGACGAACTCGCTAAAGCCGCAAGCAAGATGAATGATCTTCGTACGAGAAGAAATCATGCCGATTACAGGCTGGATAGATCTGATGTCGAAAAGAAAGAGAACGCAAGTATGCATGTTCAGCAGGCTGCAAGGTTGATTGAAACTATTGAGAAGCGTTGCCGTAGTGAAAAACGCAGCAAGATTAAAGCGGCCATACAAGAATGGAAAAACCGTCGACCCACCGGTTGATACGTTTGAGGCTTACTGTCGGCATCCTTATCGTCATTTGGGGTCATATTGAGCTGGTGGGGAATACGTCCCCAAATATCCAGGCTGCCCGGGTTGCTAATTGGGCAGCGGTTCGGATTTAGCGTTTGATTCACGTATTGGGTTTGTCAATATTAGTGTATAACCTGACTCATTTTGAGCCACAACCGTCTATTCGCTTTGCCATTTGCCTGAAGACTTCGGCTTTGCTCCGAACATCCGGTCTTTTAGGTGATACCAACCAGGAAGGAGAACTCTTATGGATCCTACCATCCTGAAATTTGTGTTCTGAAAAGAAAATAAATTCTTGACAAGTGCATTTTTATGTATCATATAAAAAGATCTTTCATTTTGATTTTTCCTTTGAGTTATTTCTTTTTATAACAACTTAAAAATACACAATTTGGCTTTTTTATTCATTTCTTAAATATTTTGAAATCAATATAGGCACTTATTATGACATTTGGCTTATTTAACCTCAAGGGGGGAGGGGGAGAGCTATGATCACAAGAGAAGAGGTCCTTTTTGTAGAAAGGTTTGTTTCAGCGTTGAGCTTCCTAAACGTAACCAAGGTGCCTTTTGCGGACCACCAATTCAAAACTGGTGTGGATTGCTTGGCCAATTTCGTAACACAACGGCTTGACTCCTACAAGTCTTTCCGGCCCATTCTTAAAGTATTCTTGAAAAGACCTGTAAGCGGCAATTATGATAGAATGATAGAGGCTTTTCAACATCTAAATGGTTCCAGGGTCAATTTCGCATTACAAAACCCCACATGGGAAAGGGCGGAGATAAGTATTCCTCCGCTTTTTGCCAAGAGAATCTTAGAAGAATTTGAGGATCAAGTCCCAAAGGAGGTTATGATTGAAGCGGCAAGAGAATTCTGTTTGGGAGCGAATATCCCAGTAACATAGAGCCCGCCTACTCGAATTCTGCAAAACGATATGCCGAACTATTTCAAAGGATCGATCAACCTAAGATTATGGAGAGCATCGGGGGCACGGGTGAATAGAGTCACCTGGTGCCCCCCTATGGTTCTCCAAAATTACCAACCCTGAGCCTCTTTTACCCATTCAAATAAATGTAAATCAGACATTTTCTAAAATCAAGCAACTGCTTTCTTTTTTGAAGTAACAGAGGAAAAAAATGAAACTGCTCGATATTATTGAAAGCGATGAACTAATTTGGATACGACAAGAGGTATCAGAATTTACTGAGCTCCTTCTAAGAGAATACATCGAAAAAACCAAAACTCGCCTCGAAATCAACTTCGTCCTTGCTCCAAAGGACATTCATGACGCAGTGTGGGGTACCATTGCACTAAACGCTGGAGAAGTAATAATTATCGACAGCCCGCTTATCCAACGGTTACGCAGTATTCAGCACCTTGGGCTTGCCAGTCTTGTTTTCCCAGGTGCTGAATACTCGAGATTTGAACACACGTTGGGAACACTGCATGTCGCAAACAAAATGGCAAAAAAGATCGCAAGTAATGATGCGGTTCGACCTCTTCCGAACCACTTTTGCCCATGTCAATTAACTCGGCTCGCAGCGATTTTTCATGATGCGGGCCATATGTTTTGCAGTCACGCTTCGGAAAGGTATTATGCTGGGCCTTTCTTTTCAAGATCCGCTGAAGTCTCTGAAGCAATAGATTTCCTTATGGAAAAGACTGCTTCACTTCAACTTAAGCTCTCCGAACTTCTATCAGTTCTCATTGTAGTTTCACCTGCAGTTATAGAACTGTTGGCATTAGCCTGTCCGCATTTAAAGTTTGCCGCGATAGCGTCACCTAATCAAGTAAAAGAGATCTCGGGATTGGTTTCTTCATTAATCCTTGGGCTGCCCGTAAACCTAACAATGCTTCCTTTCTCAACAATAATAAGTGGCCCCATAGACGCCGATAAATGTGATTATCTTGCACGCGATTCACATAGAACTGGGGTCCCCGTGGCGGTAGATCTGTCTCGAGTTATACACAAACTTGTCGCGATTAAAGGGATGCCTCGTAGCTTTGGGGATGTCTGGGATGATAAGTTGCGCCCTTCGGAAGACGAATGCTTCGTGTCAGGTATCGCATTATCTGCAGTTAAATCTGTTGAGGAGATACTGATGTCGAGGACATTGATGCACGAAAAGATATACTTCCATCAAAAGATTCTGACAGCTGAAGAGACGCTTAGGCATTCAATTCGAATACTTGAATCCTCTGGCACACAGATGTTGTCCAATTTTAGCGGGATCTTGTCTCTAACCGATCATGACTTAATAAATTCAAATTCTGACATAATTATCAAAACTTTGTCTAAAAAGCATAAATACCATGTTGATTCTGATGGAGAGCGGTATAGAAAAGCCACGAACATACTAAAATCAATAACTTATAGAGATTTATTTAAGCGGGCTTGCACGATATCCAGAGATTTGATTTTTCCCACTGACCCCACAATCGATATAGATTCTTTTCTTAGAGACGTATTTGAAACGGTCTCTGTTGATAAGCAAGATAGATTTACAGAAAGATTAGTTTCTGAAGCACATAAAATCATGAAAATCACAAAAGGAGAAGACATTGGAGAGGAAAATTTAGAAGACATGGTCTTGTTGGTGTCATATCCGTCTAGTTTAAGCTCTGATTTGGATATGCCTATCGATTTTGGGGGACGTATAAAGTACTATCGTGAATTCTATCAGGGGGAGCTGTGGGACAATAGCCGAAAAATGAAAAACCAGTGTCACTTCATTGTTTCGCGGCAGGACATTACTACAATTGTCTATATTGCAGCGGAAAAAGTGCTTTACTCAAAATATAAGATAATCCTTTCAAATGATTCTTTCAGGTTGTGCAAAATAAATGAGTCTGAATTATCTAAATTGAAAAATAGCCTTCTTGAAAATGGGTACTATAATTGTTGCCCAGCGATTGCGCCCGATCTTGATTTCTTGGATGCTAACAACTACGAAAGATTGCAGGCTCTTGTAAGCAAGTGGCAATCATATGAGGGACCGCACGGGAAAAAAATTCATAGTGTTGCTCAAATTGTTGCATTTCTTAAGCAATTCATACGTGTTGACGGCTATTCAAGAGACCTGATTGCAGGGATGGTTTGCCTACTCGAGCATATTGATCTCCTCACGAGAGAGAAGATTGTTGATTCTCTATACAATATGATCACCGAAATTTCGATTGATCAAAAGGTGCCTTTAAACAGCATCAACTTTTCGGTTCTCGGGAATATCCAAGATAGCTCATACCACATGTCGTATTACATGAATGATGTAAAAAGCCGTTTTAGTGAAGAGCTTAGCGTAAGATCAATACGTGATATTTTGCTTTCTACGAATGAGGATGAGAGTATAATTGTGTTTATTGACGATGCATATTATTCTGGAACACAACTAGTATGCATTTTCCAGGAAATGATGGGTATACCATTGGAGAAGAGAATTATCAGGGAAAACCATGATGTTCAATTGGAAAGCCATCAAATTAAAAAACTGAAGAAAAAGAAATGTATACTATGTTTTTGCTATTCAAATATGTTGAAAACTGATGTTATTAAGAAAAGTTTAAGCGATTTGGGTTTAAATATTAAAATGTATTGGCATAAACCTTTTCCTGAGCCACTCTTTTCGTCCGACGGTTGTGCTCCTTTTACGTCAGATAGTCAGAAGCACAAACTCATGAAATGTCTCAAACGTATCGGCTATGAGATTCTGTCTTCTAAGAAGAAGACAGACAGTGGGTACTCGGAAGGTTGGGACGAAGAAAGATTACAGGAATGCTCTTTAGGCTACAGCGATGCCCAACAGTGCCTTGTTCTCCCTTGGAACACCCCTACCTATACTCTAACACCTTTGTGGGCCGAGGGCTTTTTAGAGAACGGAACACCTTGGAGGCCTTTGTTCCCACGACTTAGCAAATGAACAGAAGCGCATGGCGTGGGGGACGGGCATAATTAAATAACTAACTTATCTATGAGCAAATAATTGTTCTGATCTGCAATGCGCTCCCATCTTTTTACTGCATACCCTACACCAAGCTGTGTCATCCCAAGCCGCTTCCCTATCAACCTGCCCTCCCCGTATCGAGACCGGGACGGGATCTGGAGGCGCGACATACTCGATTAAGACTTCTAAGTCTAAAAGGGGTTATCAAGTTCTCGGAACAGATTAATGAGCTTATAAACCAGGTCCGGGCCAGGGGTCTGGATCAGGGATTGACTATTGTCTCCCCGGTTAAATGGCCCGTGGGAGAGAATTGGGATTGGCTAAAAAAGCATATTCAAGGAACAGCCCTGAGTTGGCAGTAACGACTAAGTTCTTTCACCTATTATTTGACATTTTGGTCATTTTTCTGTTAATATATTGATGAAGCCGCCCGGGTTAAATAAGTGCAAAAGAGAATTAACTGGGTAAACAAAAAGGCGCAAAATTCACAAAAAATTAAATGGGCATGTAGTAAAATCAAGGGGTTATAAGCAATAAAAATTCGGCACATGACTTTCTACGAGACCATCATATAAATACGGAATGATATCAATTTTATTCTCAGAAAGGTAACCCATGATTATTACCCATTATAGGGAAAAGTTAATAAATGCGATCATTTACTTCGCAAAGAACACCAGATACTGCGGCAAGACGAAGCTCCTGAAGCTTCTTTTTTTCTTAGACTTCAGGCATTTCAAACAGACCGGCAAATCTGTCACCGGCCTTGAATATTTTGTATGGGAAATGGGTCCGGTTCCCAAAGACCTTTTTGAAGAATTCAACAGCATGAAGCCTGATCTGAACGAAGCAATAAAAATTATAAGCCATGAGGGAGGGTTTCAGGAGATCAAGCCTAAGAAACCGTTCGATGATGAGTATTATAGTGAAAAGGAAAAGAGGCTTCTGGAAGAAATCTCCTTTATGTTCCGCGATGCAAAAGCGGATGATATGGTCGAAGCGACCCATCTTAGCAATGAACCATGGCACAGAACCCTCAAAGAAAAAGGGGCTTTTGGGAAAATCGATTATATACTTGCCATCGACAACATGAAAGACAGCCTGCCATATGATGAAGCAAAGGAGAGGATGGAAGAGATATCCGAAATGCATCGTATATTTGGGACGAAGTAGGTGATCGTAAAAGGAGATATTCTTTTCAATAAAAAATTCATTTATGAAACAGGGGCAACAGACGAAAAGCTCCTCGTCATATTGAACTCCCCAAGTCAAGGCGAACCCTTCCTTTTCGTAAAGACCACTTCTCAGCAACATGATAAACCGAAAACCCCAGGCCATCTCTGTTCCATCCAAAGCAAAAATCCACCGCCAAATACTCAAAAATAACCTGTCGACTATACCGATTCCCAAATTGCCGGATCCGATAACTGGCTGTATACCGAAGATCACTTCTTCAGCGTGATGGACCCCCCGGTATCTCTCCGAAGCATGGGTTTTACGAACCGAATGCCGCTTCGCTCCAACAATCGTCAATATTAAATATTCAATTTCTCAACCATTACCAACTTGTAATGTTCCAGAAAGGTTGCTGTAAGAATTGTATGTTATTTTCTCTTCAACCTCAGCGGGAAAGGCCTTTTCAGGCCACCCACTCATAATGAGACATTTAAAGAAAGGAGAGATCATGAACATTCAAACATCAGAACAGTTTCAAGAGAGAGGATTGGGAAACTATCAACCTCAATCAAACCCGACAGGCAGTGACACCAAACCAGCAGTGCCCCAGTTTACGAGCATCCAGACAATTAGCGATTCCGTGCATAAGGCCTCGGCATGGGTGAGGCCCTTGGAGCAGGAGATGGGCCGTGTGATCGTCGGTCAGAAACATCTTATTGACCGCCTCTTAGTGGGACTCCTCTCCAATGGCCATATCCTTCTTGAGGGTGTGCCTGGCTTAGCCAAAACATTAGCACTTAAGACATTGGCCTCAGCAATTCAGACCGGATTCAGGAGGATTCAATTCACACCAGACATGTTGCCTGCTGATATCATTGGAACTGAGATCTACAACCCGAAGGATGTCTCATTTGTAGTCAAACACGGGCCTGTATTTAGCAACCTTGTCCTGGCAGACGAGATCAACCGGGCGCCTGCAAAGGTCCAGAGCGCCTTGTTAGAGGCAATGCAGGAGAGACAGGTAACTATAGGAGAGAAGAGCTATCCACTTCCCGATCCATTCTTGGTGATGGCCACGCAAAACCCGATTGAGCATGAGGGCACCTACCCTCTGCCCGAGGCACAGGTAGACCGGTTTATGTTAAAGGTGATCATTACCTATCCATCGGTCTCTGAAGAACGGATTATTTTAGACGTAGTTGAAACCATAGATCAATCCATTCAGGTGAATCAAGTCGTTCAGGTAGACGACATCATCAGGGCGCGCCAGGTGGTAAATACCATCTACATGGATGAAAAGGTTAAGGACTATATCGTTAGTTTGGTGTATGCAACCCGCGATCCCGAGGCCTATGGACTTGACCTGAAACCGTACATCCAGAACGGCGCCTCACCCAGGGCAACCATCAACCTCAAGACAGCGAGTAAATCCTTGGCATTCCTTCAAGGGCGCGGATATGTCACCCCGGAAGATGTCAAATCGATTGCCATGGACGTGCTCAGGCATCGTGTCAGCATCACCTATGAGGCAGAGGCAGAGGCATTAACAAGCGATGACATTGTTCAGAAAGTCCTGGATACCATTCCAGTGCCCTAAGAAAAAGATGAACGTCGAACATCGAACATCGAACGTCCAGGTAAGCGAAGACTCCGACATCGAATAACAAATAAACATCAACTTTAGGCATTTTAGGCACTTTAGCTCATTTTAGGCACTTCTCCGGTTTATCCGGGTTGGTTACAGAAAGGAAAAGCGCATGGATACCCATATAAGCAGCGAAATCCTCAAAAAAGTCCGTCAGGTTGAGATAAAGACGAACCGT
>Ga0208902_1000595_pt1 | contig 18527 bp, 20 predicted proteins | sample AntAceMetag02UKH_FD_184767 | JGI IMG/M metagenome (GOLD analysis project Ga0208902, IMG submission 184767) | Saline lake microbial communities from Ace Lake, Antarctica - Antarctic Ace Lake Metagenome 02UKH (SPAdes) (version 2) | ecosystem: Environmental > Aquatic > Non-marine Saline and...
TTTCCAAAAGGGATCATTATGCTGTTCTTTTTCCCATACGCGATCATCTGCACCAGGGCGCCTTCGTTCAAAAGATACTTTGCCGCAGAGCCTGCTATCTTTACCGCGTATTCAAGCGTTGTCTCTTTGCCCACTCCGATGTCATGCCCCGTTTTCAGGTCAAATATTATCGTGGCCTCCTGCACTGCATTGCGTTCAAACTGTTTTACTATTAACTTGCCGTGTCTTGCTGATGAGGGCCAGTGTATACGACTCATCGCATCGCCTATCTGATATTCCCTTATTCCAAAAAATTCATGGCTATCACCGCTTATGTTTGCTGTCTCTACACCCATCCACGAGACAGAGCCGCTCGCAAGAGGAGGAAAGCTAAAGATCTTAAAAAGACTCGGATAGACCAGTATCTCAGAAACAACACTAAGGGTTTTCTTGGACTTAAAAAACCCCAATGCATCCTGCGACACTAATAATACCGGGCCTATCTTCCATAACCCCCTCTTATAACAGTTTGTGACATAGTTTATTTTTCTTGTTTGCTTTGCCTTTATATCCAGGACAAAAAGTGACTTGCCCTGTTCTTCCGGCGGCGCGCCTGTGAAGGTATCCACTATCTCAAAAAAATACGAACTGATTACGCGTTTGTTTTTCATGGAGATCTTGACATTCAATATATCGTCTTCGTACGCAGTATCCATCACGTCTCTTTTAAACTCTATATCAGGGGTGTTGAAATAAAGATGAGCAAATGACAGGACAAACATCACAAACACTATGACGAAGAAAATATAGACAGTGGATATGTCAGTATTCCACGCGATGGCGAGCAGGACTATGATAGCTATGAGAAGAAAGATGCTTTTGGATGTGAACATTCTTTTAGCCTTTAGCCTTCAGCTAAAATAAATTTACGCAGGCACCGGCACTTTTTTAAGGATATGTCCAACAATATCTTGCGCGCTGAGCCCGCGCACAATTGAACGCGGCTGAAGAATAATCCTGTGCCTTAACACAGAATATGCCAGTCTTTTTACATCATCAGGTATGACATAATCTCTTTTGTCCAGAAAAGCCAGAGCCCTTGCAGTGCGCATGAGGGCCAGCGAGGCCCTGGGACTTGCGCCCAGTTTTATATCGCCTGGAAGGTTTCTTGTGGTGGAGATTATCTTTACGATGTAGTCCACTATTTTTTCTTCGATGGTCACCGAGGTCACAAACTCCTGCACCTCAAGGATCTCCTGTATGCTCACGACACTCTGTAATTTCTCCAATGGCGATTCTTTGAAATTCCTTGTAAGGATCTGCACCTCTTCCTGGTTCGAGGGATACCCTACCCCAAGCTGCATCACAAACCTATCGACCTGAGATTCAGGCAAAGGATATGTGCCGTGAAACTCTATTGGGTTTTCAGTGGCGATTACAAAAAATGGGCTTGGCAGATCCCGCAAGATACCATCCACAGTCACCTTAAACTCCTGCATGGCCTCTAAAAGCGCAGACTGTGTCCTTGGGGTCGTGCGGTTGATCTCATCTGCCAGCACTATGTTTGCGAATATAGGCCCTTTTTTAAATTCAAACTCGCCTGTCTTCTGATTATAGATTGAAACGCCTGTAACATCTGATGGCAACAGGTCAGGCGTAAACTGCAATCTCTTGAATTCTGCATGGATTGATTTGGCCAGTGTGCGGGCGAGCATTGTCTTGCCAAGACCAGGCACATCCTCTAAAAGCACATGGCCATTGGCCATAAGACTGACCGCAACAAGTTCGATCACTTCTTTTTTTCCTACAATGACCTTGGAGATATTATCGATTAATTTCTGAGCAACATCATGAAGACCAGACATATAGCCCCTTTCTTTTATTTATATGTCATAAATATAGCACAATGAGTGACGGTTGTCAAAAAAATAACCCGTGTACGAATGCATCGCACACGGGTTGTCGTTTCTGGCACACTAAAGTGTGCCCTACATATTGTAACAAAGGCTCAGCCCCTAAACAAATGTAGGCCAGGTTTAAACCTGGCCTACATTTCTGTTATCTGTATTCTGTTTTCTGCTCTCTGATCAGTACATCCCTCCCATGCCGCCTCCCATTCCGCCTGGCATTCCGCCGCCTGGGGGCATACCTGGTCCTGATTTTTCTGGCTCAGGAAGATCTGCTATCAAGGCCTCAGTCATCAGGAGCAATCCTGTTACGCTGGCTGCGTTTTCAAGCGCGCTCCTTGATACCTTTGTAGGGTCTATAATGCCAGCTGCTATCATGTCCACATACTCGCCTGTATCAGCATTAAATCCTACATTTTGTTTTTCGCCTTTGACTTTATGCACCACTATAGAATCCTCTAATCCAGCATTTCTTACTATCTGCCGGATAGGTTCTTCTAATGCGCGTTTAACGATGGCTGCGCCTATCTTTTCTTCACCCACTAGCTTTGTCTCATCCAGCTTAGCTACGGTGCGCAAGAAAGCTACTCCGCCGCCAGGCACTATGCCTTCTTCAACAGCAGCTCTTGTAGCATGCAACGCATCTTCTACTCGCGCCTTTTTTTCTTTCATCTCAGTCTCTGTTGCAGCGCCTACATTTATCACTGCTACTCCGCCTGAAAGCTTTGCAAGCCTTTCCTGCAGCTTTTCTTTGTCATAATCTGAATCTGTTTCCTCTACCTGTCTCCTCAACTGCGCGATCCTTCCATTGATGTCACTGGCCTTGCCAGCGCCTTCCACAATAGTAGTCTCTTCTTTTCCAACAGTCGCCCTCTTTGTGCGTCCCAGATCGTCAAGGGTTATATTTTCCAGCTTTATGCCGAGCTCTTCTGTGATTGCCTTGCCGCCTGTGAGCGCTGCTATGTCTTCCAGCATCGCCTTTCGCCTGTCACCATAACCAGGCGCCTTTACTGCGCAGCAATTAAGCGTCCCTCTAAGCTTATTCACGACTAATGTTGCAAGCGCCTCGCCCTCTACATCCTCGGCGATTATGAGAAGGGGCTTGCCTGCCCTGGCGATCTTCTCAAGTAACGGAACCATATCCTTCATCACGGAGATCTTCTTCTCGTGTATCAGAATAAAAGGATCCTCGATTACTGCCACCATCCTCTCCATATCAGTCGCAAAATACGGGGAAAGATATCCCTGGTCAAACTGCATGCCTTCCACTACATCCAGGCTTGTCGTCATTGACTTTGCCTCTTCGACTGTAATAACGCCGTCTTTGCCGACCTTTTCCATTGCCTCTGCTATCAGATCTCCTATGGCCGAATCATTGTTTGCCGCAATAGAGGCGACCTGCGCGATCTCTTTCTTGTCCTTTATTGGCTTTGACATTTTTTTCAAACTTTCAACTACAGCCACTACTGCCTTGTCAATACCACGCTTCAATGCAGTCGGGTTTGCACCAGATGTCACGTTCTTCAGGCCTTCCTTATATATTGCCTGGGCAAGCACAGTAGCTGTTGTTGTGCCGTCTCCTGCTATGTCGCTTGTCTTTTCAGCTACCTCTTTTACAAGCTGGGCTCCCATGTTTTCAAAAGGGTCTTTTAGCTCTATTTCCTTTGCTACAGTTACCCCGTCCTTTGTGATCGTGGGTGAGCCGAATTTCTTGTCCAATACTATGTTTCGTCCCTTTGGACCAAGAGTCGCCTTTACTGCCTCTGCAAGCTGATCAATGCCTCTTGCAATAACAGCCCTGGCATCTTCCCTGAATATTAATTGCTTTGCCATGTCTACTTCCTCCTTGGTTATTTTATTATTGCTAAAATGTCCTCTTCCTTAAGGATTAGATATTCATCTTCCTTATAGGTGATCTCGTTTCCTGCGTATTTGCCGAACAATACCTTGTCACCCTCTTTTACTTCCAAAGGTTCTACCTTGCCGCTCTCTAATAACCTGCCTTTTCCCACTGCGACTATCTCGCCCTTTTGGGGTTTTTCCTTGGCACTATCAGGCAAAACTATGCCGCCCTTTGTCTTTTCCTCTGCTTCCAGGCGCTTTACTAATACCCTGTCGCCTAATGGTTGAATCGCCATACCTACACCTCCCTATTGTTTTGTTTATCAGCACTCCCGGATGAGGAGTGCCAGCGATAAGTCAATATAGTAATAGACCCACTAATATTTGTCAAGCACTTTCTTAACTTTACACTTCCGCCTAAGGCGGGTGTAAAGTTATCTGCTGCTCTCGAAGGAGATGATTATATTAAAGGTGATCCGGTATTGGCTCATGCCCTTGGGAAAGGACGGGAATGGACTGGCGTCTCTAAGGCTGTTTATAGCGATCTCTCTGAGCATAGCATTTCTTGCTGATTTATTATCAACTACCTTGACCTGGAGAAGTTCGCCGCTTGAGGTCACGACAAAGGATAAAAATACCTCGCCCTTACCCAGGTGCCTTGTCCTGGGGTAATTCTTGTCAGCCTGGTTTTTTATCTTTTCCCTGACTGCTTTATAATAACTGATATACGCGGCCTTTTTAGCAGAATCCTTTTCTTCTTCGATCACCTTCTCGAACATCTTTTCATTGACTGCATTAGGATCAGTCGTCTGGCTGACAGTTTTCCTGACTTTTTTTGGGTTTTTTGCCACAGGTTTAGGAGGCGCAAGGATCTCTTCTTTTTTTATCTCCGGCAGCTTCCTTATGATAGGCTCTGGCTTTTTTCCAACCAGCTTCTTTTCTGCGACTATCTTTTTTAATTTATAGTAGGTTATGGTGAGCTTGTCCAAAGATTTCTTGGTCGGCGCAGAAGGAATGTTCGTCACACCTATAAAAAAAGCAGAATGCACCAGGATAGACATCACTACTGCAATCTGGAATGTTTTATTTTCAGTCATGTGCTTATAATACCAACTCTACCGCCCTATGTCAAATCCTTAACTTTACACTTTGACATTGCAAGAGTGTAAAGTTAGGCTTAGAAGCTAAGCTTGAGTCCGGCATAGAATGCCCTGCCTGGCAGAGAATAGTTTCTCATCTCTTGATACTCTTTATCTAATATATTTTTGGCCTCAAACAAAAGCCGGGCAACCCCGCTGAGCATATGAGTAAAGTTCGCATTGATCACATAATGATGATCGAGGATGCTTGTATTGCTGCCATTGGCAAATCTTTTGGTTTTATATATACCGCTCAATGAGATTTCATATCGAGGTTTCGGCGAATAAGACAATTTTAGTTTATATAGATGGTGAGGCCGGTATACTAGCCATTTCTGTGTATTTTTATTCTCAGCCTCCAGATAGCCATAATTAAAATTGATCTTTAGACGTTCCTTTAGAACGTATTCTGCTTCCGTCTCGATCCCTTTCATCTCTACAGAACTGATGTTCTCTGGCCTGGACCACCATAAACTATCAGCTACCCACTCGATCATGTCTTTTACGTCTGTCTTGAATAAAGTAATATCTGTCTTGATTCCTTTGATAAAATATCCACTTATTCCAACCTCGTATGATTCAGCCTTCTCAGGGCCTAAAGTCTCGTTTCCTTCAACGCCCCAAAAAATATAATCTTCTCTTGGCCAGTAAAGGTCATTAAAGGTTGGTGCGCGAAAAGACTTTGCTACAAGGCCATGGAATTTTATCTTATCGAATATCCACGTATTAAAACTGATGCTCGGGCTTAATCTATCTCCGAAATTTGAGTAATCATCCCAGCGCACGCCGAGCTTTAACGTGCCTATCTCAAAAAAATCGAGCTCTGATTCAAGATAGGCGCCTCTTAAATTATACCTGTGCTTATTACTGTTAGAGCTGTTAAGCCTGTGGTCCTGGTAGCTCAATCCAAAAGCTGTGCGGAAGATATCAAACATGACCTGAGAGATCTGGGCATCGACGCCATACACCTTGGCGCAATGACTATCTTTATCAAGCGGGTTAAACTCTTCGATAAATTCAAATCTGTCAGAAGTATTAAATAACTTTAATGTAATATCCTGACCTTCGATTATCTTCCCGTTATAGGTGGCATCTATATACTTCTTAAAGGCCTCGTTTCTGTCATTAAGGTCCTGGCTGGTAATCCATCCTGGCGAACCTACCTCTGAATTAAAATATCCGCTGGATAGACTAATGCGGTTATCATCATTTAATTCATAACCAAATTTTGCATTTACATTATTACTTAAATAATCTGCATTGTCCCGATGTCCATGGGATGCCAGATAATCATATGAAACAAAATAGTCAAAGTCCTTTATCTTGTGCCCCTGGGTTAGAGAGCAGAGCTTTGTGCTAAAAGAGCCAAATTTATTCAATAACTCAGTCTCTTTTTTCTCTTTTCCGCTTTTTGTGATTATATTAATAACTCCTCCTATTGCACCTGCTCCATATATGCTGCTGATAGGGCCGCGTAAGACCTCTATCCTTTCGATATTGGAAAGGGAGATTTGATTAAAATCTGTGATGCCATCACGAGGCGTGTTAATTGGCCTGCCATCTATAAGCGTAATGACCTGGCTGGATGCAGCCCCCCTGGTATGCACTGAACGGAGAGAGCCTGCAGAACCGTATTCCACTATATCTACCGAAGGCAATAGGTCCAGGATCTCTGTAATTTCAGTAACGCCTGTTGATTCAATATCTTCATCAGTAATAATGCTTATATTCTGCGTGGAAAATCTGTATCCTTGTTCGACTTTAGACGGAGTAATTACTATCTTTTCAAGATCAGTTGCATAACTACGTTCATATGCCGTATCATCCTTTGCAAATACCGGTTTAGATAAAATAATACCGCCCAACAACAAAATCCCAAGAAATTTTCTTAACCTCACCATGTTACACTCCTTTCCCTTCGCCCGAAGGTAGTTCCTTGATAAACAATAGACCGGGCTACCCTGACACCCGTCAGAGATTACCGTTGCGGCGCAGCACCTGGAATCAAACCAGGATTTCCCTTGTTTATCAGGCTGATGTTACTATCTATACTCCTTGATGTCCAAAAACCAATATTTTGAAAATCCCTGTCTTAATATAGGCTCACTTTTAACTATCTCGATCTTTTTTTTGAATATCGGGCCATCTATTACAAAGGTATGAAATTCGCCATTTTCACCGCATGGACAAATGTTTCTTGATTTAAGCTCCCTAAGGAGCTCCCTGTCTATAATCCTCCCGACAAAATTCTTTTCAAACTTATCTGCCTGGCAGCCCACTACCACTGACTTAAAGCCTGCATCTATGAATTCCTCTACCAGACTCGAAGGTGAGCTTCCCCAAAGCGGCTCTATTGACACAACCCCTATATCTTTACACACCCGTTCTACCCATTCCTTATGCTCATCCAGATAAATATCACCAAAGACCATTGCCTTTACATCTTTTATCTCTGAGACAGCCTCTTTAAACTCTCTTTCGTATTCCTTCATATCAGCCGTGACCTGTTTCTGGATAAGGGGTATACCTATATATTGCGCCTGAAGAGCTATTAAGCCTGCCTCTGTACCGTGAAAACAACAGCGATTGTATTCTCTTGATATAAAATTCAAGAGATACTTTACGTCATAGCCTTTTTGTATTGCCTTATAACATGCCAGACAGCTGTCTTTTCCGCCACTCCATGAAGATATCACAGCTAAGTTACTCATTCATCGAACCTCCTAATAAGATCCCTCGACTCCCCTAAAATAAAAAAACCCTGACTTTTTTAGTCGGGGTTGCACCCTGGTTTCTTCACCCTCTATCACTGCCCTACGCAGTGTCCGTTAAGGAAACATACGCTATAAGGTTTTCTGACTTAAGGGTCTTAACCTACTCTTTGCGCCTTCTCGTCCCGAATATTCGGGGCAATGGCCAATTGCAAATTTCGTACCCTATTACAGCAGCGGGGCTGCACTGGATTCACACCAGCTTCCCTTAGATAACATAATGAGATATTCGATTGTAAATTTATTTATACTATACAGCCAAAAAATTGTCAAGTATTTATTGCTTCACAAGAAAAACATGCGGCCTGGACGTGATCGGATTCTCTTTGACGATCACGCAGGTTTTATAGACCTCTTCTATGGTCTTATAGTCAAGGACTTCGACAGGGGTTCCCTGCCTCTTTATCCGTCCCTCGCTCAATAAGATCAGCTTATCGCAATAGTCTGATGCAAGGTTTAAGTCATGCAGTATTGTCACGATGGTAAGGCCTGTTTCAGTATTAAGCTTTTTTAGCAAAGAAAATATCTCTATCTGATGCGCTATATCAAGGTGCGTCGTGGGCTCGTCCAGAAATAAGATCTTTGGCTTCTGCGCAAGCGCCTTTGCTATGATCACGCGCTGTCTTTCTCCGCCGCTCAGCTCATCTATAAATCTGTCTTCCAGGTCAAGGGCGTCCACGCTTTTTAGGGACTCATACGCGATCCTGATATCCTCTTTTGATTCAAGGCCTAATCTATTCTCGATATAGGGGATCCTTCCCATGAGAACCATATCCATGACCTTGAATGGAAATGTAGTCATTGTATCCTGCGGAACTACTGCAACTGACCTTGACAGCTCCTTCAGGGAGATATCATCTAACCTCTTCTTCTCTAAATAGATCTCTCCCTTAGATGGTTTGATGATCTTTGTTGCGGTGCGCAGGAGCGTTGATTTACCTGAGCCATTGGGCCCTATTATTCCAATAAACTCTTTACGGTCAATACTGAATTTAACATCCTTCAGTACCTCTTTATGACCATACCCGCTTGTAACATCCAGAAAATGCAGCATTACTTGAAATACACCTTTCTTGATTTGCGTAATATATAGACAAAGAATGGCACGCCTATAAAGGCAGTTACTACTCCTATAGGGATGTCGCTGGGCCCGGAAAGGATCAGCCTGGAACCTATATCGCATAATAAAAGAAACAGCCCGCCCATTAAAAAAGAACCTATGACAAGCGACCTGTGATCAGGGCCGAGCATTCTGCGGACAATATGAGGTATCATGAGTCCGACAAAACCTATAATACCACAGGTCGAGACGATCACGCTTGTGACCAGGGCGGCTATTAGTAAAAGTATCTTCTTTACGCGCTCTATGTTCACGCCCAGATGCATCGCCTCTTCTTCCCCCAGAGACATTGCATTCATGTCTTTTGAGAAAAACACAGTCACGAAAAATCCGAAGATGACTGTGCCGGTCACGATCGCGACAGGCATGCCTTTATATACCTGCAGGTTTCCCAGGAGCCACCATATTACAGAATGCACTTTAGCGCTTGATATATTTGAGATAAAAAACATCATGAGACTTGAAAAAAATGCGTTTACAAGTATGCCTGATATGATCATGTTCTCAGGGGAGATCCTATTATCCAGCTTTGCCAATCTGCTCACGAGGACTATAGTGAGGATCCCGCCTGTAAATGCCAGCACACTCGGCGACATGTAGCTGTAGAAAAACAAAAGTCCGATCACAGCGCCAAAACCTGCGCCTGAAGAAATGCCCAGTATATATGGCTCTGCCAACGGGTTTCTTAATATCGCCTGCAGTATAACGCCTGAGAAGCTCAGCCCGGCGCCTGCTGCAATTGCCAGGACAATCCTAAGCAGCCTTAGCCTTAAAATATCCGCGTATCTATCATTTAGTGTTTCAGACAAGGGTATATTTACTTTGCCGACAAAAAGACCAAGGATAATAAATATGACAAGGCACAAAACTAAAAATATTATAAATTTTACCGGATTAATTCTTTTCATAAAATAGTCTATTTAATTGTTCAATCGCATCGATTGCACGCGGCCCTGGCCTTAAAAGTATATTCGGATCCATATCTTTATAGATCCTGTTGTTCTTTACTGCATTTATAGAAAGCGGTAGATTCATATCTTCTGAAAATCCACAGGTTATGATAATATCCGGGTTTCTTTCTATCAAGACCTCGTAGCTAAAAAGCCCTGCATCCTGCTTTACATCCCATGCAATATTTTTTCCGCCTGCGAGTTCTATAAGGTCTCCGATAAAAGAGGACACTGTCACGAGAGGATCATCAAATAGCTGTACAAAGACCTTTGGTCTCTCGCCCTTGATATTATTCGATACATTATTTATGCGGCGCTCTATATCTTCTATTAAGAGGCGGGCGCGCGGCTTTCTGTCAAACATAACACCCAGCATGGCAATGTCCTTGCGTAATTCATCCATGCTCTTTGACGAGATCTTTATGACCTTTACCCCAAGGCCTTCCAGATAGCTCAGTCTGTCTATGCCCATGCCTGAACTTACAAAAATATAGTCTGGCTTTAATAGTATGGTCCTTTCTATATTTGGCCTGTCAAATGTGCCGAGCCTTTCTATTTTTTTGGCCTCTTCGGGATAATCAGAATATTTGTCCACGCCAATAATAGAGTCGCCCAGTCCAAGCGCAAACAAGATCTCAGTGACATTCGGCGCAAGAGAGACTATTCTGCTTTGTCCTGCATGGCACTCTAACGCGATCAATGAAAATATAAGCAAGAAAACTATCTTCTTCAATACTCCACTCCTCTTCTTGCCCCTATCTCTTTTCTGTATGGGTGTTTCTTCTCAGACATAATTGTTACATAATCCGCGCATTGCTCTATATCCGAGATATCTCCTCTGCCTGTAAGCACAAGCTCCATGTTTTTCGGGACTGATCTTAAAAATCGCAGAAAGGCCTTTTTATTGATAAAGCCTTGATCCACTACATTTATGACCTCATCTAGGATGATCATCCCGTATGCCTTGTCTGATGTTGCTTTTTTAACTTTTTCAAGCATCTCTTGCATGGCTTTTTTTGTCTTCCCTTGAGCCTTGAGCCTTGAGCCCTGAGCCATAAACATTGGGTGTCCCTCTCTGCACTTAACAACCTTAATATTTTTCAATTGTTTTGCTGAGATCTCTTCTCCGCAAACTAATTTTACAGGCTTTAAAAACTGAAACACGCAGACCTTCAGCCCCTGGCCGCTCGCCCTCATTGCCAGGCCAAACGCAGCCGTCGTCTTCCCCTTCCCATTGCCTGTGTAGATGTGTATCATATTGCTTCGTGTCTAAGTTAATCTATCTGCATTGTAGGCCAGGTTTAAACCTGGCCTACAATGCTCAAGTGTAAAGTTAGAAGGCGGTTTTGCCTAATAAAGTTAAAGCTGTGACTACTACTGCTGCTATAACCACACCTACGCAGGCAGCTAAAAATGTCGGTAAAAATCTCATGCGCAATAAAGACGCTATGAGACAGCCTGTCCAGACGCCTGTGCCTGGGAACGGTATGCTCACGAAAAGCATCAACCCAAAGGCCTCGTATTTTTCTATCAGGCCTGAGCGCTTTTTCGCCCGCGTAAAAATCCAGTCAAAAAACCTTCTCATTAGCGGGGTCCCGGACAATCCCCTGGAAACCGGCTCTAAGAAAAAATAAATAGGCGCTATGGGTATAATATTTCCGATCACGGAATAAATAAATGTAGTACTGACTGCCTGTTTTAGGACAAGGATGCCGATGGGCACAGAAGCCCTTAGTTCAGTTACAGGCAATGTGCTGAGCAAGAGAATCATCGTCTTTGGTGATAAATTAAAATTTGATAGAAAATCAAATATTCTTTCCTGTATCATTTTCACTCCATCCATGTTTGCCTATCAGCGGCACAAACACACACCCACAGACATCTTTTTCTGAGACCCTTCCCTGACTATCTTTCTCTATGAGCATAAGCCTCTGAGCAGCCCTCGGGCCCACAGGCATGACCATCTTGCCCGGCTTTGACAATTGCTCTAAAAGCGGGGCCGGCATACATCGCCAGCTCGCAGTGACAATGATCTTATCAAAAGGCGCATGCGCCTCCCAGCCAAGAGTTCCGTCATCTATCTTTATCTCTATATTGTTATATCCTAACTCCTTAAGCGCTTCCTGCGCCTTAAGCCCTATTTCCGTGATGCGCTCTATGGAAAAGATCCGGCCGGCTAATTCCGCAAGTATGGCTGTTTCATAACCCGAGCCTGTTCCGATCTCCAGTATTTTGTCATTTTTTTTCAATTCCAGTACCTGAGCCATCAGCGAGACCATGTAGGGCTGTGATATTGTCTGGCCCCTGCCTATAGAAAGTGGAAAATCCCCGTAGGCGTCTTTTTGCATGGATGGATCTACAAATTTATGCCGCGGGACCCTACTAAAAACATCAAGCACGTCTTTGGACATGATGTCGCGTCCCAAGAGCTGCTCTTTCACCATATTTTGGCGCAGGGTTTTAAGTCTTTCTTCGCAGGGATTCATGGATTATGAATTTTATAAATCTGAGCGTATCAAAAAAAGGATTGATCTGGCTGGACTGACCCCGGTAAATCGAATCTATCTCGATAGATGATATGCTGAGATCATTCCTCTTGGCCTCAAGGAGCATCTCTGACTCTATCTCATATTTCGTTGTCCTCAGGTCCATCTTCTCTATAGCATTCCTGGATAAAAATCTATATCCGCACTGAGAGTCTTCTATCTTCGCGCCAAATATAAGAGAAATAATAAAAGACATAAAAATATTTGTATGGCGCCTTATAAAAGGCATGTTCTTGGGGTTCTTCATCCTGTTGCCCAGTATAATATCAGAACCGAAACGTTTGTATTCAACAATAAATTTATCGATCTCCTTTAAGCCGTGCTGTCCGTCGCCATCCATTGTTATGACAGCGTCGCAATTATTCTCAAGGGCATATTCAAAGCCTTCCCTTATGCATCTGCCTTTCCCAACATTCTTAGAATGGACCACAAGCTCTGCGCCATATCTATTTGCATCAACAATAGTGTGATCCCGCGAGCCATCGTCGACTGTAACGACCCTGTAGCCCCTGTCAGTAAGATTCTTGACGATCGGCCCTATGGTCTTTGCTTCATTATACGTTGGTATTACTATGAATACATTCATATCACAAATGCGTCGACTGGCGCCTCCCAAAATTTTCTGAATACAAGCCATTGCTCAGGGTATTCTTTCACATATTTTTCCATCACTGAAACGACCTTTTTGGTTATATCCTTTATAGCAAGATCTTTATCAGCGCCTTCAGGGTATTTCGTATCAATTGGTTTATCGTAGATAAATCTATAATTAAACTTTTTGTCTCTCAAGAAAAAAACAGGCACAATAGGCGCCCCTGTCTTTAAGCTGAGCATGGCTGGGCCCTTAGGTATGCTCGTAGGCACTCCAAAAAAATCAAGCATAATACCGTTATTTGTAAAGTCCCTGTCGCCTACAAGGGCAAGCATGCCGTTCTTTTGCAGCGCAGAAAAGCAGCGTTTCATTACAGAGCTCACTGTTATTACCTTCATGCCCTTACACTCTCTCTGCCTGACAAAAAAATCATTGATATGTGTATGTCTGTGATTCAAGACCACACCGCTTATATCATAACCCAGCATTGCCATGACCACGCCGCCCATCTCCCAGCTGCCGATGTGGCAGGTAAGGACGATCGCGCCCTTGCCCTTCTTTAAAGCATTATCGATATGCTCAAAGCCTTGCTTACTGACCCTTTTTTCAATATCTTCTTTGGTAAGCCTTGGTATCCTAAAAAAATCCACAAGATAAAGGCCGAAACTCCTGAATGCCTTGTGGGCCAATGAATAGCATTCCTTGATATCTTTTTTAAGGACAATGCTTATGTTCCCTGCAACAGCATCGCGGTCTTTCTTTGCCAATAAATACTGGGCATCAGAAAATCTCTCTGCCAGCCAATATGCGCCTCGTAACGGAAACGCGTTTGCAAGGAAATAACCAAATTTGTATAAAATATAAAAAAACATATAATATTTCACCACTGGGTAGCTGCGTAGGCTGCCCAATTTTGGGCAGCCTACATGTTCAGCACCAATTTCGCGATATCCATCGCTGCATTAGGTTTTTTTATCTCGCTTGCCTTTTGACGCATTTCATTAAGCTTTATACCATTCGACATCAGTTCCTGAACCAGCACAGCTATGTCCTCGCTGTCATCTGCCTTAAGTCCTACGCCCTGCCTCAGAAGATATTCTGTATTTTTTAATTCCTGGCCTGGTATTGGGCGCACGATGATCATGGGCAAGTCTTTTGCCATTGCCTCTGATGTTGTCAGTCCGCCTGGTTTTGTTATGACAATACTTGATGTCTCCATAAGCTCGTCAACGTTTTCTATGTGGCCGAATACGGTCAGCTTTTTACTATAACGCGCCAGTCTTCTCAAAAGGATCTTTTGCAATTTCTTGTTCGTGCCGCAGACTACTGCCAGTTGAAAATTGGCAGTAGTGCCTTCAAGGGCGTCTACTATATTTTCCACAGGACCCAATCCCTGACTGCCTCCCATGATAAGCACTACTGGCAGGCCGGATTCCAGGCCGAGTTTTTTGCATATCAGGTCCTTATCATGGCTTTTCGTGAACATCGAATGTACAGGTATCCCAAACACCTTTATCTTTGACTCGCTCACGCCGTTTCTCATAAAGTTTTGCCTGCTAAGTTCAGACGGTGTAATATAATAATCAACATTGCCAAAGACCCAATACGAATGAGGCGCGTGATCAGTAAGGACGCCCACGAGAGGAAGATCAGGGCTAAAATTTTTCTTATAATCAGCTATCATGCCGCAGGGAAACGCCTGCGTGCAAATAACACAGTCAGGATCAAAATCCTTCAAGAGCGCATTCAGCTTTTTGGAATTAAAACGGTGTATTGCGTCGCGCAATCCCTGCACGCTCTTTAAGACCTTGGGATTGTCATAGAGATACTCCCATACCTCTGGTCTATTTTTTATGACACCCATGTATGTCCTGTTGATGACCTTTTCCAGAACAGGATTAGTGTATCTAAAGGCGTTTATATTAAGCGTCTTGACAGAAGGAGAAAGTTCCTTCAGGGCGTTTTCTACTGCAAGGCTTGCCCTGTGATGACCTGAGTTCATGGTGATGTATAGAAGTAGGATTTTTTTGGACATTTACACTATCATTATTCGGTTGCGGTTACGGCAAGGTTTGTATTTTTCTTCAAAAACCTTTCGATTCTCACGCATGCCTCTTTCAAATCAGGCATACTCGATGCATAAGCCATGCGAACATGGCCCTTGCCCTGCGAGCCAAAAGCAGTCCCTGGCACCACTGCTACTTTTTCCTGCGTCAGCAGCTTCTTTGCAAACTCAATGCTATTCATACCTGTATTCTTAATCGAAGGAAAGACATAAAAAGCCCCGTCTGGTTTCGGGCACACAAGCCCCATCTCATCAAGTCTCTCTACTATATATTCACGTCGTCTTTTATATTCGCGCTTCATCTCCAGTAAATAATGCCTGCTGCCCCTCAGCGCTTCTATAGCGCCGATCTGTCCCATTACAGGAGAACAGAGCATGGTATACTGATGGATCTTTGTCATAGCGCTTATTATATCTTCCGGACCGCAAGCGTATCCCACTCTCCAGCCGGTCATTGCAAAGGCCTTGGAAAAACCATTCAGATACACGGTCCTCTCCTTCATGCCCTTCAGGCCGCTTATGGGCGTGTGAGAGAAATCGTATGTAAGTTCGTCGTATATCTCGTCGCTTATCACGACAAGGTCATGTTTTATAAAAATCCTTGAAAGTTCTAAAAGCTCTTTCTTTGAATAAGAAACACCCGTAGGATTTGCCGGGTAATTCAAAAGGACCGCCTTTACTCCTTTAGATAAAGACTTCTTGAGGAGTGACGGGGTCAATTTAAAACCCGTGCCTTTTGTATTTACAAACACAGTCTTCCCGCCTGCCATAAAAGTAACTGGATGATAAGACACGTAACACGGGTCTGAAATAAGGACCTTGTCGCCTGGATTTAAGATAGCACGAAACACAAGGTCCAATGCCTCGCTAACGCCTGTAGTGATAAGTATCTGGTTTTCAGGGTCATATCCGATGCCGTGCTTATTTTTTATAAACTTAGACACCTGCAGCCGCAGCTCATAAAGACCTTTATTGGATGTATACGATGTGCAGCCCTTCTCAATAGAAAAGATGCCAGACTCGCAGATATTCCATGGCGTTACAAAATCCGGCTCACCCACGCCAAGAGAGATCACATCCTTCATGCCTATGACAAGTTCAAAAAACTCCCGTATGCCTGATGGCGGCATGTTTTTTACTTTCTTTGATATTCGCATAATTTAGCCTCAATATTGTTCGAGCGAACGAAGTGAGTCGAGAACTAAAACGAAATAGCTATCCTCTTATCCCTCTCTGCCCGTTTAAGTATATCTCCGTCCTCTTTATATTTTTTCAGAAGAAAATGCGTCACTGTGCCTCTTACATTGTCGAGCGTGGAGAGCTTCTCTGACACAAACCTGCTAACAGCCTGTATATCCCTTCCCTCGACCACCAGCAAAAGATCATAAGTGCCTGAAAGCAAATAAGAGCTCACAACCTCAGGAAATCTATATATCCTCTCAGCTATCTGATCAAAGCCATGTCCCCTCTGTGGCACGATCCTGACTTCTATCAAGGCGCGCACAGCCCTTGACTCATCCCGCACCATCTCTTTATTGATTATTGTCTTGTATTTAAGTATTACCCCGTCTTTTTCAAATTTCTTTATGGCCTTCTTTACTGCATCTACCTTTTTCTTCGTGACCTTTGCTATCTCCTGCGGCGTGGTCCGTGCATCTTTCTCCAGTATCTCCAATATCTCCTTCATACCCACCTCCCCGTAAAATAACTTTACATTCGTGCAATGCTCAAGTGTAAAGTTATTATTCTATGACGGCTAATACGCTCCCTACTTTAATTGTGGCGCCTTCATTAGCTACTATCTTCTTCAATGTGCCTGCAACCTTGGTCGGCACATTAAATGCTGCCTTATCAGTGGCCACCTCGACTATTTCATCGCCTTCCTTAATAACGTCCCCTTCCTTAAAATGCCAGAAAGACACCACTGCTTCATTCACGCCTTCTGCCAGCTCAGGTAACTTTAACTCTGCCATATCATTCCTCCTTTAAACCTTCTTTCAAACCCGTCCGCCTAAGGCGGACGGGTTTAAAAATATCATTAATCCATGTAACTAGACCGTGTAAATGGGCTGCAGCTATATTTCTTAAAGCCCATTTCCTTTGCCAATGCTGAAAATTTCTCAAACTTAGTGGGATCTAAAAATTCTTTAACAGCCAGGCATTCAGCATTAGGTCTTAGATACTGACCAATGGTAATTATATCACATCCTGCGCGTTTTAAATCGCTCATTACCCCGTGCACTTCATCTACTTCTTCGCCAAGGCCTACCATTAAACCGCTCTTTGTATCGATCTTAGGAGAAAGCGCCTTTGCATGCCTGATAACGCCTAAAGACCTTTTGTAGTCTGCCTGCGGTCTGACTTCTCTGTAGAGCCTTGGGACTGTCTCTACATTATGCGCAAACACATCCGGCATTGCAGAAATTACTCTCTCGATCGAGCTCTTCTTGCCAAAAAAATCCGGCACAAGCACTTCCACGCCTAAATCCTGCCTGAAGTCTCTTAAAATCTTTATGCAGTCTGCGAAATGTCCTGCGCCGCCGTCCTCCAGGTCATCCCTTGCAACAGAGGTGATCACCACGCTGCGAACGCCCAGGTCTCTGACTGCGTCTCTTATGCCAAAAAGTTCCTTTGTGTCCGGAGGTGATAATTTTTTCCCTGTCTCTATAGCGCAAAACCTGCAGGATCTGGCGCAGTAATCACCCAATATCAGAAATGTGCATTTCTTTCTCGAAAAACAATCATGGATATTCGGACAACGCGCGCTCTGGCAAACTGTATTGATTTTTTTTTCAAAGAGCAGTTTCTTTATCTCTAGAGTCTCTTTATTAAACCTTACTGACTGCCTCAGCCAGGAAGGGAATCTCTTTAAAGCTTCTAATGAATTTCTCTTTAGCGTCACCAAGGTCTACCTCCCGGGATAATGTTTCTTTTAATGACGTGACCTCTGCACCTTCTATCCCGCATGGCCTCATAAAGGAAAACGGCGTAAGGTCAGTATTGATGTTTATTGCAATGCCGTGATATGTGGTCCATTTTTTTACGCCAATACCTATGGAGCCGATTTTTTTATTGCCGACCCAGATACCCCTTAAGCCAGATCTTTTTTTAGGCGACAGCCCATAGCTTTCTAAAAAATTACACCCTACGTCTTCTAAATAGGATAAAAATCTATGGATATCCCTGGCCTCATCCTCGAGTTTAAAGATTGGATAAGCCACTATCTGGCCCGGGCCATGATATGTAACGTCACCGCCGCGGTCAATGCTTAAGACCTCTATGCCTCTTGTCTGGAAAATATTATCTTTTGAGCCGCTTCTACCTATTGTTATGACAGGGTAATGCTCAGTAATAAGCAGGGCATCTTCGCATAGCCCCTGCGAGATCTTCCGTACGAACTCCTTCTGCAGCTCGTAAGTATCTGAGAAATTCGTTAAGCCCAAGTCTATGATTTGCATATCCGACATACCACCCCCGGACCCCCGGACCCGGGTAGGCCCTACCCGGGTCCGGGGGTCCGGGGGTGGTCAAGTTATTTAAACCTCGCCCTGAACGACTCCATGTGCTTTTCGAGGCCCTCGATCTTTGTAATTTTTTCTATCGCATCTTTTTCCTT
>Ga0208902_1000601_pt1 | contig 18381 bp, 13 predicted proteins | sample AntAceMetag02UKH_FD_184767 | JGI IMG/M metagenome (GOLD analysis project Ga0208902, IMG submission 184767) | Saline lake microbial communities from Ace Lake, Antarctica - Antarctic Ace Lake Metagenome 02UKH (SPAdes) (version 2) | ecosystem: Environmental > Aquatic > Non-marine Saline and...
GCATTTCATAACTTTAACCCTATGAGTGAAAAGTTGTTTTGTTGTTACTGTTTGTGGAAACTCAATAATAGCAAAACTCTTTCACTCTGAGGGTTTTTTTTTAGGCTGAAAATCGCTCAGCTTAGGTTAATGATTATTGTTATGTGCTATAACCATTATCTTATTTATGAGAGGTATTTGCCATGGGCCTTTTATATGATTATCACGTACCTGTAACTTTAGGTTTTGTTACAGGTACTGATGGTTATGTTAAAAAGGCAGAGCCGAAACCCGGCCTTGTTTTTATGCAAAAAGGTATTAAAAGTATCCCTTAATAATCAATTGTCTGAACTGGGCGTTATTGATCCATATAATCCTTTTGAGAATGTGATGGGCGGGACACGCTACTTAAAGACGCTTCTTGACAGATATGAAGGAAATAAAGATCTTGCGCTTGCGGCCTATAACTGGGGGATGGGTAATGTGGAGCGAAACCCGGAAGGGCTTCCCCTGGAAACCAGAAATTATATTGCGAAGATCAATAAATTTTTAAAATTATACGGTTAAACGTCTATCTCCATGCCATCAAAAGCCTGACTTACTTCAAGCGGATAGCTGTCCTCAAAAATAGCCGAATACTTTCTGGTATCTTCAAGGTTCTTGTCAAGGGTCTCATCAGAATGGGTGGGCTCACTGTGAAACATGACCAAGTGTTTGACTTCAGATTTAATCGCTAACTCAACACCTACCATATTGCTGGAATGCCCCCAGTTTTCTTTTGTGCTAATTGCGTCTATCAAGGTGTACTGTGCATCAAAAATTAAAAGGTCAGCACCTTTAAAAAAGTTTTCAAATTTTTCTGCATCATCAGGGGCGTCTTTGTGCTCTGAGTCTGTTGAATAGACAATTTTTTTGCCATCTTTTTCAAAGCTGTACCCATATGAAAGACCGGGATGGCTCTGCTCTATAGGTGTTACATTAAAATCGTTAATCTGATATTCCTTACCGGCTTCAAGTATATTATAGTTTATCTTTGCCTTCATATAATCAATTGGAACCGGAAAGGTTGGCGCGGTCTGCTGGCTCTTTATTTTTTCCTCAAGCATACTGTGGCAGGAATAAAAATTAATTGTGTTCTCCTTTATGAATGCGGGTATGAAAAACGGGAAGCCCTGGATGTGGTCCCAGTGAAGGTGGGATAGAAAGATGTGAATAATGCATCCTGTTTTACCGGATTGGATGATGCTATTTCCCAAATCTCTCAGGCCTGTGCCGGCATCAAGCACAATGTATTCATCATTATCTATTATTTGAGCACAAGACGTATTTGTCCCGTAACTTCCTTTAACTGCAAAGGGAAGCCGTGTTTCGATGAAGCGTTCGATTTCTCCGTCTGTTTTTAATATGAGTTCGCCTGATAATTTCAGTGCCCGGTGTATCTTGTGATGGATTGTTTCAGCACTTATTGATGCGGGTATGGACCCTCGGCTTCCCCAGATCTTTACTTTCATAGTTAGAATTTCCTCAGGGTAAAGAAATTTATTGATATCTCTAATGTTATTTTTGTAATCCTCTCAAAAAGTAAATAAAAATGCAAGCATCAGAAAGCATTATATGAAAAAATTACGTCTCTACGGATGGAGACTACTAATGCAATCATCAACTACCGGCGTCATCTGAAACGACGTAACAGCTCAGCTCATACAATCAGGAATTATATGAACATGCTCAAACAGTTTGTGCTTTGGATTAATGTACCGGTTGAGCAGGCGACGTGTGAAAAACTCACGGAGTATGTGGGTTATCTTTTATGTAGAAAACTCAAGCCCAAAACCATCAACTGTCATATCGGTTGTATTCGTGCTTTTTATGAGTATCTGCAACGGGAAGAAATCTTAAAGATTACAAACCCGGTACGTAAAAAATTCACCCTGCGGTTGCCGAGGCCACTGCCCCGATTCCTAAATGATGATGAAGTAAAAAGGCTGTTTGATGTCATAAAAAAACCCCGGGACCGAGCCATCTTTATGCTGATGCTTAGAACAGGACTTCGTGTTGAGGAAGTGTCACGGTTAACTCTGGGAGCGATTGATCTGAAACGAAAGAAAATATTTGTAAACCAGGGAAAAGGCGGCAAGGACCGTGTTGTCTATATCAGTTCAGATGCACATCGCGCACTAATTGATTATCTGCAGTGCCGACCATTAAGTAAATCAAGAGGACTGTTTCTGGTTGAGAAGGGAACCTGCCGGGGTTCACCCATATCCGTACGCGGAATTCAAAAACGCATTGAGTATTACAGTAACAAAGTCGGGCTGAAGGTCTCCTGTCATCAGCTGCGTCACACAATGGCTACACAGCTCCTCAATGTTGATACTGAACTGTCAACCATACAGGACCTTCTGGGGCACCGGCTGGTGACAACAACACAGCGATACTGCAGAGTGTGCAACCTGAAAGTACAGCGGGACTATCACAGGGCCATGGAGTTCATAATGCGGAGAACCTGACCCTTTGATGACATCCTGTCTTTACTGGAAACAGTAAATATTAGGTGAAAGAGGCTTGACAACCACAAAAAACAGGAGTATGAAAACAGTGTAACTCACCATAACTCCTTAGGAAAATCACTTTTGTTACGTATAGGCGATAAGATCTTCAAATGTTTTACTTCTTAAACTGTTACCATAATCATAAGTAATTTTGAATTTATTTATTCAGAGGGACTTTTCTCAATAATATTTCAAGTTAACCAGAAGTATCTTTGAATCATTTCCAGAGAGTTCCGAGTCAAGGCAATGGCACGCAACTTGAACTCTGCATTTTTTTAAAGATACTAATGGTTATGTTTCATGTCTCGTCCACTTTTTAAAGGTTATTATAACCGAAAATCTTTCCATAGCTATTTTCTTGATCTTTCCACTTTCCTTTGAACCGCTACATATCATAATTTGGAGCAGCATCGTTGCTGTGAGTCTCTTTGGTCCAGCCATCAGGCCGATCTGTGCTTACATTGCAGCAGGATAAGCTGATGATCAATAGTATGGATTGAAATAAATTTCGTTGTCGTTTGCTCATTTTTGCTCTCTCTCTGACCTTCTACCGTGATCTTGATGAAATCTTTCAAGAATAATAGCAGGCTCTGTGGTGAATTATATTTTTATTTGTTAACCTGAGACCTTCCCGTCCTCCGTAGCAGCAACGCTACGGAGGGTGGTGACTCCTTGAAACCCGGAATTATTTATGCTCAGCGCTGCTTTGCGAGAGAACGATTTTTACAAACCCGACCAGGGGCATAAGCATTACACGTGTTGCATCTCGCAGACTGTCATGTCTGGCAATAAAAGCGGCAAAGGTAGGTGAATATTTGTAATATGTGTGGACAAAGGCATGGCCAGGAGAACTATTTAAGAGATGTCTGTCTCTAAAGTCTCTCAGGGCTTTAACTTCCCTCTCCATTGGTGAGCCAAAAGCAGCAGTAGCAATAAAACAGTTTGTTGATGAAGAACCGTTTTCCCTTCCGGGTGAGCCATCAAGGGGACTTGTCTGCCAGTTATCAGAATCAGATCCCAGGCCTGGTATTGCCTTTCTCTCCAGAGAATAGCCCTCTCCATCCGCGCCCAGGGACCACGCTTGACTGTCTTTGTAATCTACAGAATCAACCAGGATGTATGGAACTATATCAATTTCCGGAGTATCCGGTTTATAGAGTTTCAGTTCTTCCCCTGAATTGCTTAATTTGCCTGCCCACGGTCCATAAACAGAAATACCCGTACTAAAAGAATGAGCTGATTGAAAAGCCTCAACATCTGCCACAATAATAATATATCCGCCCGCAGGTATTGTTACATTAATGGGAAATGAAAAATCGATACCGGATGTTATTTTCCAGGTGTTTGAAGGGGTGTCAACATCAAAAAGCGCAACAGCCCCTTCACTAATATTATGAAGTTCGATATATTCATTAGCAGTGTTTTCTTCCGGCGGATTTCCAGTTTCAGGGGGATGGTACATTCTTTCATTAATTACAATGGGCCCTGTTTTTGGAGATGAATTTTTTGCACCAGTACCGGTTCGAAATTCGCCCAGATTTTCAGGATCTGTTATACCAAAAGTGCAGTTGTCCAGCGTTATAAGCGTACCCTTACCATTGGGGTAACGGCCGAAGGAAACACCGTTTTCTGAAGCCTCAAATTCTACAGCATCTACAAACCGGGTAATATCTCCAAAGCTGTCAGCAGCAAAGAGATAGACACTGTCTCCGACAACGGAATTAAGGGCAAAAGAATCATCTCCCTGCCCGCCACCTGCAAACTGGTATTCATAAATAACTGCATAACCATTAGGTTCAATAGAAGTATCCTCTATTTGATACTTTTTAGGTATTCCGGCATCATCGGTTAAATACCAGTTGCTGATATCAATGGTAGTGGATGTAAGATTATAAAGTTCTATTGCATCTTCCTGCGGAGCATCGCTATGGGTTAATACTTCGTTGATTACAATATCAGTTGCAGCAGAAAATCCTGCCTTTCCCGGAGAACCGTTATAATAACCGCTGTCAGCCCAGGTATCCGGGTCATCAGGAATACCCTCATAATCTGCTATAACAAGTGAACTGCCCATTCCATCAGCCTTTGCCGGCCATTTACTGCTGTCATTATATTCTACAGAGACGATGGTTTCATCGTTTAAGTCCTTAAAGGTTATTTTTTCACCACTGTTGGACAGGCTGCCGTCATATTCCCCGGGAGCAATGTTTATAACAGATGGATACCTGATATCAAAAAACTGTACGTTTTTAACAATAACAAGATATGCTCCGGGAGCCAGAGTAGTCGTAGAGGTAAAAGCGTAGTTGATTCCATTGGTGAAGGTATATCCGGTCAAATTTTCTGTCTGCGTTCCAGTATTGTACAGTTCGATGAATTCAAATTCATCACCATCAGTTCCGTCACTGGCATCAACAGGATTGTACATTATTTCACTAATAACAATTCCTGATGCATTTGCCGGCAGTATCCCAAAAGGGAGAATTGTTAAAAACAGCGCTAATAAAATAATAGTGGCGTCAATAAGTCTAATTGAATTTATTTTAAAGCAATACATGGTTTGTCTCCTTAGACAATTCTCTTAACTAAAGGCATTAACTGCCTCTTGTCTGAATGTGTTATTATAATTAAAAAGATTAAGTACGTTTGAAACACCCGTTACATATTTTGAGAAACTTCTTCTTCGAAGGTTAAAATACCTTATCAAATCTATCATCCACAACGGCACCTGGGTCGTATAACATTTAAGTTCAAGCACAACATTACAGTCAGGGTCGAAAATGAGCTCATGGTCAAGGGGTGTCATCTTGTTTTCGTCCGGGATCAGGTTATATCCTTCAGCCGGCTGGTAGCGCAGATCCGTGTCAAAGGTAACTCTGGCGTAATCATCAATGTCAGAGACATATGCCTTGCGCATATATTGCGTCAGCACCTTTGGCTCTGCATTGTAGGCATAGGCCATTCTGAAGAACAGAGTCTTGTTTGAATCTGCCTTATAACCTTTCTCCTTGTGTAGTCTGTATCCCGGAGCTTCAAGCATACGGTGCCAGCCTTCATCATGAACAGCAACCCTGTATTTTTTTATTATATTGACGTTGCGCTGCTTTATCTCAAGAAAGCATGGTAAAGCCGATGCATCACTATAGGTTCGTACCCGCATGTTAAATCTGTTTTCCGTTCCATCGACTCGACGCATCAGAAACAGGTAATTCGGAGTGTCAAAGTAGAGGTTGTTGATTCGGTAAAAATTATTCACGGTTTTTTCAGAATACTTATCAAGGCTGCAGTAAACTGATGCAAATGCAGAAATTGGTTCAACCATATGCGCTGGTATGACAAATTTCGACTCATAGCGCTGCAGTACAGGTGGTATTGTTTTCTGGTGCTGTCTTATCACGGTAAAAGTAACTCCTGATCTTTAGAAAGGTGATTTTTTAGGGGCTTATGAGACAGCCTCCCGGAAACATCAAGCAGTTCAATATAGTTTGTAAAAACCCCCCGTGAAATTTTTATAGCAGAAAGATCTCTTTTAATGATACTCTCCTTCATTTTAAGCAATGCTAGCGGATCTGCGCCTTCAATTTGCGCGTATGCTTTAATTGATAATTCAGTGCTTGCCTGCTTTTTTTTGTCAGATAGAACAGCATGCTGCTTAAGAAGCATGGTTATATTCGCGGAACATGTTTCTATGTTCTGTTTAAGTTCCTGCTCAAGCCTGCTTTTGCGCTCCTGTGCTGTCAAAAGACGCACCTTCCTTCTGTTAATATCAAGGCGGTTTGAATTAATAAATGGAAGCCGGATGCCTATTTCAAAGAAAAATGCGTCAGTATTGCGTCGTTCCTTATCGTCATACGAGGCTTCAAGAAAACTGACAAGTTTTCGGTTTTTAGCTTTTTCCAGATTGTACCTGGTCTGCGCAAGCTTTATGTCAAGGCTGCTGTTTTCAAAATATATATTTTCAGACACTGAAACAGTGATCAGGTCCTGTGTCATGTCTCTGATTATATCAATGCCTGTCTGGGTGACATCTGCAAAAGCAATACGGCTTTCCAAAGGAAAACCTGTTTGGACAGTATTTTTAATTCGCTCTAGATTTGATTTAAGTTCAATTATTTCAAGTTGTGTTTTAGTGAACTTATCTCCTGCTGAGATAAGATCATTGATGTCAAAGTTACGGTCATTTCTGCGTTGTTCAAGAACCGTTACTTTGTCTTTTAAAACATCTGATAAGTGTGTTATAAGGCTAAGCTCTTTTTGCGTGTGCAGAAGAGCGACAACCAGCAAATATCTGGTTTTCAGCGCCTGATGTAACAAGAGTCCATGCTGTAGTTCTGCTGATTCTATGGTCGCGGCATGCACTTCTTTACCGGCGCTGGTAGCTCCAAACCCTTTCGGGTAAAAGCGTACAGAATAAGACTGCTTATTTAAATCAGACTCCTCTGTTTGGGTTCGAAGTTCAACCCGGTCTAAAAACGGTGTGTTTGAAGATGAAGAAGAAAGAAAATCAATCTTTTCTTTTTCATACTCCAGGAGAGTATCACTTGCAGCAGTAAGCAAAAACTCGTTGATAGTGATATCCTTTGCTTCCAAAGAAAAAGCAAATGTGATTAATAAGGACAGGGCTAAAAATATAGTTTTCATAACAAGCCTTTCAGCCTCATTATTTTTGAAGGCTGCTCATTGCCATGATCAAAAGTCACCATAAATTCATTCATGTCCGGATTGAAAGTAATACCTTCCGGTTTTAAGGTGTTAAGACGCAACTTGTGGGTCAGTTTGTTGTTTTCAATATCATAGGTCCAGACATTACCATATTTTTTCTTTTTATTTTTCTTCCCCTTATTTGCATACGAAAGGATATAAAGTTTTTTGTTGTGAAGATACAGGTCTGATATACCAGAAGGCAGCCCGGTTTTTGGATCTTTAAGATCAAACAGCTGCCACAGTTGAACATTTTCCGGTTCCAAAAGATTTTTCTCAAAAACACTGCTGATGTTGCTGATTTTAATAATTGCTGCTTTACTGTTACTTTGCGGTGACTTAAACCCAAGGAACAGATTATTGTCCTGCACAAAGGCGCCTTCGATGTTTATCTCAAAACTGTTGTCAGGGCCAGTCAGAAAACCTGTCCATTTGATCTGTTTATCTTCTTGCGCGGCTTTTTTTAAAAGATCATACAGGTAAACCTTTTTATCAAGCTTTAGATAAGTCCGGTCCCGTTTAATGCGAAGAAGCAGTTTGCGCTTCTTTTCCACATCTTTACCTTTATGGATATCCTGAGAACAGACAATGTAGATTGTTTCTTCCTCGCCTTCAGCGATTGCTTCCATATCATCAATTTTATCAAGCCCTTGAATTACCAGCTCATCTTCGATTTGTCCTGTATTGTCCATCAAATAAAGAATTGGCCGGTTCCCGGGTGTTGTGTCACTAACCAGCAAATACTTTTTCAGATCAGGCAAATACAGGATACCGGAGGCCTCCATGGTTGTAACGTCTCTAAGAGCCCTACTAACTGTAATATCAATTAATACGGGTTCTTTGATCTCCTCTTTAGTAATAGGAGCAGTCGTTTTTGCCTGGGAAATACCCAATAAGGTTTTGGATATCGGTCTTGAAGATAAATTGTCTTCTTGTTTCTGAGTGCTTACCAGAACTTTTTCACCAAGAAGCAGTTGATTGTCCTTCGGGATTCTGATCTGAACTTCCCTTCCGTAAACCTGAACCTCCAGCATTCTCCTTAAACGGCGCGGGTATTCAATGATTTTTGAACCCACACCCACAATCTCTCCGGTTACGCTGTAGAAAGGGTTAGCCATTGAGAGCACCTTCACCTTTTGGCCCACAGCAATTTTAGTATATACAAATTCATGCACGTAACCCTTGATATATGATGGGGCTATGGGGTGAAGTGTCAGCAGGGTTGAAAATGGTGAGATCTGCTCTCCGACTTTACATCTGACCGATCCAATAACACCGGATACCTGGGCAAAAACATAGAGTTTGTTCTTTTCCTCAAGCATCAGGTTCAATTCTCTTTCTAGCATATCGATCCTGATCCTGGTGGGATTTGTTTCAAGAGGCAGTGATTTTTCCAAATGCTCAATAAGGATAGCAGTTGGACTTGAGATCTCTGCCTTTTTTGCGGCCTGTTGATGTTTGTTAATACTTTTCAGCCCGACGGTCAGCTCCCTGTTTATGTCATGTTCTGCTTGAAGCTGTTTGATTCTATAGTTGATATCGCTGACGGTTGATGCTATTTTGGCTTTCAACTCTTCAATTTTATGGGTGGTCTCATTTATTGACTGAGTCAGCTCCGGGTTATAAAGCTCAACAAGCAGGTCTCCTTTTTGAATTGTCTGACCAGCTATAATATGAATTTTCTTAACTTCAACCGCACTTTCCGAGTTTACAGCAATTTCCCTGGTCTCTGCGATTCCGTAGAACTCGGTAAACTCGCCCTGGTATCTGAATGTGATCAGGACCAGCACAACAATTGCGATGCACCAGCAAAAATATAAAAGCAGTCTGTTTCTTTTCATAGCTCTATTGTCGTCTCCTGAAGCATTAGGCTTACACCTTTTATTGTATCAATTGTTTTAAGTTCTTCGATAAAGTCAGTTTTGTTTTTTCCTTTCTTAAGTTTTACATGATAGGCATAATCAAGACGTTTTCCCTGTGCCATATCCCGCAAAGTAATGAGCGCAAACACTTTACAGTAATCACTCAGTATCTTTTCCAGAGCTTTATTTCCCTGGGGAATGTTCTCAATATTAAACCGCAGCATGCCGTCAAAATAGCTTGTCTGTCCGAAGGGGGAATAATAGAGAATAATTGCAACGATACAAAAACCCACTGTTCCGACAATAGCGATACCGTAGCCATTGACACCACAACTGATTCCTGCTGCAAGAGCTGCAAAAATAAAAATAATATCGCGGGGATCCTTAAGGTTTGTCCTGAAGCGGATAATTGCCAGGGCACCAAGCATTCCCAGGCCGCGCGCAAGGCTGTCACCGATTGCCTGCATAACCGTTGCGGAAACAATTGAGCTGAGTACAAGCGCCTGAACAAAATTTCTTGAATAGGAAAGTCCCTGGAAAGTTTTCTCGTAAATAATTGCAATCAGGGTTGAAAGCGCAAAAGAGAGAAGTACCGAATAAATAATTGTTATGAGGGTCGGGTTGATCGAAGTTGTTTGTAAAGTTAATGTGTCAAGCATGATAATTAGATGCCCCTCCTACTTGTTGAGGTTATATTAATTTGTTCAAAAATAATTATTTGCTTAAAGGCGCAACCTTATTCATTAAGTATATAAATATAATAGCAGTTGATTGTGAAGAAAAGGTGTAGAGAGGATGATAAGATGGTGTGGATTCATATTTATCACCATTTGAGGCCCCTTTTGTTTTTGCAGTTCTGTTAATTGTCTCTGCTAATTATTTTGAAGAAATTCCAAAACATCCTTATTCCGCTTAACAACATGTTCATTAAGTTCTTCAAGGGCTGTATGAAAGTCTATAGTATCTTTAAGCAGAGTATATCCTTCCTCTTCTCCTTCAAGACCTGTTACGTAAGGCTCGATAAGTTTATGCTCTTTTTCAAAACGTGTTTGCATTGATTCAACATCATAGATAGCCTCAATAACCTCTTTCAGATATGAAATATATACAGCGTGGTATTTTATATCATCCATTAGAAATCGAATCAACGGCCAGCTGTCATCAACGTTTTTCAGGTCGAGCAAAAGAGGAGCTAAAACCCCACTTGTAGATTTTAATGCCTCGTTGTTGTCCCAAGGGATCCAGTGGATAAGATTGTCACCCGGGTTTGTATAGAGATAGTAGTTATGTGTCATATTACCGTAGGTATCCCAGTTTTGAATGATGGTATTTACGGCAAGCCATTTGATAAAACCATGAACATTAAATACCTTCTCCAGTCCGGCACGCCATGCTGTTGCGTTATCCTGGCTGGCATTAAGCGCATCAATAGCTGACTTAACATCACTCCAGTCCGCATCTTCTTCGTTCGTCTTTTTTTCAAAAAACTCTTCGTCAAAAACAGTCCAGTGTGCACCAGGGCCTTCTGGTTTGTAAAGATTGCCGTTGGTACTAGTGTTAAACTGTGTTTCAAACATTGGTTTTTCGGGTCTTTCTGTCATGGTATAGAGCCCAAAATAAAATGGCCCGTTTCCAAAATCAATGTATAACCTGTAGAATGCAGTCCGTGGTGCTGGCACGCCAGCTGCCCGGAAGAGGTCCCCCGTAACTTTTTCTCTCAGCAGAGAATCATCGCGGCTGTTATTACAGAGTGACAGTTTATCAAAACCAAAGAAACGCTGATCATCAATTTCAGGATATTGGTCTTCAAATTTATCAAAATTTAGGCTGAAGGGCAGTTTCATGCTGCCGGAACCCCAGGGCAAAGCTAAAGATGAATTTCCCTTGAATCTGATTCCAACGTGCTGCCAAGTCTTATTCTCGAAAGCAACAGTACACGGGCTAAACAATGGTTCTCTATCTATAAGCGTTGGATCTTCTATTACATCGTTTACAGGTGCACAAAGCAAAGGCCCATCATCAAGAGAGACGCATATACCATCAAAATCAAAAGGTCCGATGTTACCGGAGCAGTTATCAGCAAACTGTTTTTCTTCACATGCTTCTTCCATTTGGAGCGGGAATTGAAGATTGGATGTCCACCCTAAAAGCCCAATCAAAGAAGTCAAGTCCCACAGCATTAAGTTCCAGTTAAAAGAAGAAATTGTGATGTCGATTCTTTTTACTTCATCCTGTGTAAACACAATATTATAGTTAGGCGTGGCATCACTGCTGTGTGTTTCCTCGGTCCAGCCCTCGGGCCTTTCTCCTGAATTATAGTTACAGGCCGAGAAAACCATAGCAAAGATGAGCAAAAACAAAATAAATGTTTTTTTGTCTTTTAATATTAACTTAGTAGCTTCTGCTTTATACATATTTATATTGATTGCTAATGTTTAGTCTGTTTAATTCTCTTTATTTTCTTGACTAAAAACGATAAAACATACACCATTTCTGATGGTAAGTCAAAAAATCTCGCAAACTGTAAATAATTAGTCTTCTGAACGATTTTTTGCTTCAGTTTCCAAACATAACTCCTTTCAGCAGACTGTTGTCTCGGATTTTCTCCAGCACATATTTAATATCCTGCTTTAGCCTTGGTTCGGCTGTATATGAAAGTTTCTCCAGAAATTCAGCGATATTTTTTGTTTCCGTAATGTCGATGACGATTTGCCCGCTAACCATAAATTTGTTAATAAGTTTCATGGTTCCTGCGATAAGGCTCCTTGCTGAATCTCTAAGCGTTTCATCGCTGGCAAGGATGTTCGAAATTTCTGCTGCGTGGGTGTAATAGAGCTTAGCAAGAGATCTGCCATTTCCTCTGTGCAGTCTAGTGTCCCGCAGGCGCCTCAAAGTGTTTAAATGCTTGGCATTACGCAGTGCGGTCTCCAAAGGACAGACCTCCTGCCTGTAGAAAAGTAGATTGCCTTCCACAGATGGTAGAAAGTACTCGTCTTTAAATGCCAGTAAATTGTTGTCCGAATTGTCCCACGTTTCGGATACATTGATAACGTCCTCAGGCCGGCTGAGGGTGCCACTGATTGTTCCGTTGTCGTTTACAGTCACTGTGCCCTCGTAATCCAAAAACTGATTAATATCTAAAAACCCGCTGAGAGCGACATTAAGTGAACCACTGCTCTCATAATTACCGGAAAAAAGATCCATATCGCCAGTGGTTTTTTTCAAGCCCATAAGATGAAGTATTGAACCATTATTTGTTGTAAAGACATTTTGCCAGACCTCGATGTTTCGGATAGTTAGATTTATTATCGTGACCTTAGCAGCTGTATCGATCGTTAAAACACGTCCATTTTCATCATAGTACCACTCTCCGAAGCCCTGAGCCTTACCCTGGCTGGGATCAGTAGGATTATAGTACGATTTTTTACAAGTGCCGTCAGAATAAAAGGTATAAGTGTCTGTTCCGTAAGAATAGGTGTGGGAATATGTTCCGCTGACCAAAGGTAAGGCTTCTATAAGTTGGGGAGCAACTAAACCATCGTCACTGGAAGCACCAGGGACCTCCTCACTGAATTCTGACAGGACCCCTTCATCTTTACCGGCTCGGACACGGTAGTAATAAGTGGTGTTTGCGGCTACGGATTTATCGGTGTAGTTTGTCAGGGTGCTGTTGTCGCTAATAAGTTCACAGCTGCCGCCGGAAATGTCAGCGCGGCAAACATCATAAGAGTCTGCGTTTAAGACCGGTTCCCACATGAGAGAAATCAGATGTTGGTAAGTGCCGCTACTGACTAAAATGCGCTCCGGAATTGTTATGCTGCCGTCGTTCGTCGCCCCTGACACTTCTGAGCTAAGATCACTGGTGGTTCCTTCCCGAATCAGGCCGCGGATGCGATAAAAACAGGTACTGTCAGGTGCCAGGGGGCCGTCTGTATGGGTGGTGTCTGTCAGGTTGTCTGCAATGATTTCATGTTCGGTTTCTGGTGAGCAGGCTCGGAGCACCTGATAATAATCAGCAAAGTTGACCGATTCCCAGCTGACAATGATATGGGAATCAGAGGTTCCCTGTGTTGCTAAAACTCCTGTAGGTGGATCGAGAGATGAAGGCGTGGTCTCATATCCATCTTCTTCAAGGTCCAACTCATTGATAACAGCCATGGTTTTTTCATAAAAATATTTTCCTACCTTCTCTTCATTGAGCATTTCTTCGCCTTCGTCAACATCATTGTCCAAATACTCGCTGTACAGGTCTTGTAGCTTTTTAAAACGAGCAACATAGTCACTGTAGAGAAAAAGAGAATTTTCAGGCCGGATAAATTCCTCAAAATATCTTTCATAGAGACTGCGGTATTCCTCTATCTCAAATATCTTTTCCACCAGCGGAGACGCAAAGTTAAAGTTATTATTAAAGAATTCCAATGTATACGGCGTCATAAGGGAAAGAAATTCGGCAAAGTGGTTGTCCCATTCATAAATGCCGGTGGCAGCGCTGTAGAACAGCAAGTTTCCTCCACCAATGGCCATGTCGTAATCTGTTGTAATAAATTCGATTTTGCCATCGTTATGAAAATAGAGGTAATAGTTGTTACCCATGGTCCAGTAATCATCCCATTTGCCCATTAGCACGTTCATAGCCTGGTAGCGCAGAAAGCGGTCAATTTCAAAGTTCTCATTCATGTAGTTCTTGAAATCATCATCAGTCAAGCTGTTCAGTTTCTCGATAAAGTCCAGGAGCGCACTGTGGTCAGCCTCTTCTTCGTTGGTCTTCAAATCGTAGGTAGGGTAATAGTATGTTTCCCAGTCCTTAACTCCGGCTATTTCCCTGTCAGGAAAGAATTGCCGGTACCAGTAACTTGTGTTGACATTCGGGAGTTGCAGGGACGAAGGGCCTGCAGAGCCATTTACGCACTTGTACAAGTTTCCGTCGTTTCCGTCTTTGCCGTAGCGTTTGGTCAGAAAGGATTTGTTGATGGGCTCAAGCAAGGTGTAAATTCCGTAGTAGTGCTTTTCTCCATCGATGGTGATGAAGAGCCGTACAGATCCTGTGCGGGAGGTGTAAGCCCCGGCCCGACGCATCAGATCGTAGCAGTAGAGCTCACGAATTTGCGAATCGTCCCATTGTTCGGTAGGGTCTATCGGAAGCCTTAAAATTAGCGATCGTAACCGACAAAAACGGCGGTCATCCCGTTCATCGTATTCATCAGTGCCTTTCTCAAGGTTGAATGTTTCATTGAACTTTACCTTAAAGTGAGAACGGTGGTAAGTACCGTTCTCGTCCTGGGGAATTCTGCGTCCACCACTTCGCCCCTTGGTCCGGAAGCCTATCTCTTCAATCTCTGTGTCTCCGGATGGCCCGGTGTAGATGAAATGGGCCTTGCGGTAATTACCGGTCTGCAGCTTGACCCGGGGCGCGTTTGATGGATCATTTGCAGCATAGTCTTTCATGTCCTGGCTAATGCCGTCCCACTCTTCCTGGGAAATCACGATCTCTATGTCATGGAGCTTGTCAAGGCTGAAAAGTATCTCATAGGGGTCTGTTGTTTCGTTATCAGGTCCAGCTCCGGAGCTGCTTCCAACAGCCGGTGTCAGCAGCAGGAAAGTAATCATGGTAAGTGTGAGAATTCTTGTTTTCATAAGTTTTCCCTCATTTTGGTAGGTATTATTTATCAATAAAATATAAAAGTAATAAAATCGTATGTCAACATAACTTCAGATAACCTAGCCAATTCAGCCATCACCAAAAGTCAACAGTAGCGATAGACCTTGAAATAATTTTCTTTTTAAACTGTTGCCATAATCATACAGTAATTTTGAATATATTTGTTCGGAAGGCTTTATTTCAATAATAATCAAGTTAACCGGAAGTATCTTTGAATCATTTTCAGAGAAAACTGATTTTCACTTCTGGCACGTTATGTGGACTTTGAGTTTTTTTAATGTTAGTGATGGTTATGTTATAATTACAAAGCAGTAAATGTCTCAGTTTTTGGGGAACAGGTCAACCATCCCTCCTTCAATCTTGAACTTTTATCTCTAGATAGGTGTTTTGGCATTTATTGACATTTTGTTATTGGTACCACACAAAGATATTTTTGTTTGTTGACATTTTAAGGCCTGCAGGTATTATATTTAGTTAGTTAAATATTAGTCAGCACTAATTATTCATGTCCACTAAGTACCTATTGTTACATTGATAAAAAAACAAACACAAGAATAAATATGCTTTATTTCAACAAGGAAATTATTATGAAAAGAACTAAACACCTGCTTTCAAAATCAAGATCTCTTTGTCTTCTCTGCATATTAGCACTTTCAATTTTAATTATTGAGTCAAAAAGCGAAGCCGAACCCCGAACAGAAGATGATCTGATAGAAATGAGCTGTGGAGAGAATGACAATGCCACAAAAGTACTTGTAGCCTATGATACCATACACGGCTCAACAGCTGAAGTTGCCGAGTACATTGGTTATGGTCTTTGCGACCAGGGATTTAAAGTTGATGTACAGCTGGCATATAATGCGGTTAATATCAGCACATATGATGCCGTCATTTTGGGCAGCCCTGTCTATCAGTTTTCCTGGATGGAGGGAATAAAATCTTTCATAAGGAAAAACAAGTCGGCTCTTTCACTTATGCCCACAGCATATTTCATGCTGGGAGTATCAATGGCAACCGACACCCCGGAGAACCGTGAATCCGCAAAAGAGCTATTTATAGACCCAGTTCTTGACGAGTTTCCGGAAGTCGTGCTCTTAACCCTCGGATTTTTCGGGGGAGCCTATAATTTTTCTGAAAACGAGTACAATACTTTGGAATGGATCGTACTAAAAATCATTGGGTTTATACTCGGAGGCACTCAAGAGGAAGGGGACTGGCGCAACTGGGATACTATTGACACCTGGACAGAAGAGATTGTCTCAGAATTAGAATCTGCCGACAGCTTGTAATCCGGGCAATATCAGACGGCGGATCATTTATATAAAGAAACTTTCAAAGGCTAAACGACACAGGCGTACGCAAAAACAGCTGTTTCGGTTGACATTAGGTTACAGATTATATTTTTCTCACTACCATATCTTGTATCTCTGGCTTTTCAACTTTCCACCTATGATTCTGTCCATAAGGTTGAATTTAAATTCAGAAATTTTCTAACCAATTTAATATATTCCACATTTTATTCAAAAGAAAAGGAAAACAGATGAAGAAAGCAATAGTTTTAGGAGTAGCTATATTGTTCTCTACTGTCTGTACTTATACAGCATCATACTGTCTTGACATCATACTTGACACCGACAACGGAACGGAATGCGATACAACAGATCCTTTTTATGCCGACACCTGTCCGATTGGCAAATTAATAATCCTACCGAGTATGCTCGGACTTTTTATTGGTGACACAGAAGCTACCAGAACCTTTTTCATACTGGGTCCGTGGGGAGCGCAATTTGACGTTGATACCGTAGTAAAGTGGGAGTCTAATTCCATAGAAGTCGTGAGCAAGCTCCCCTTTTTCAATATTCTGCTCATGAAAGCAAAGATCAACGGGTCGGGTCTTGACAAAGGCGCTTACCGCGTTCTGATCGGTCAGTATGAAGGCAAAATAGAATGGACGGTTGACAATACCCAGCGCTGCATTACCGCAAATTGTCTGGACGAAATAATCGCATGCCAATCCGAAACTGAATGCACTGGATGGCTGGACTGCATGCAGGAATGCGATGACAATGACGATCCGATGCTGTGCCCGACGGTGTGCGGCGCATTTTACCAGTCGCCCGAAGTCAACACCTTCACACAGTGCGCCCTTGACAAAGGTTGCGTTGAGGCCGACTTTTCCTCCCTGCCGCCGTGTGAGCTGCCGGAAACGACACCTGTTACTGTGGGTAATATCGACGGTTTCTGGTGGGTCTCTGCAATCCAGGGCCATGACTATGTGCTCTATGATGACTGTCAGCGATTCATCTTCGAGGAGCTGAATGAAAGCGAGATCAGTGCTGAAAATTCAACTCTAGTTACCTACAAGGATGAAACAAGGGTTGTGAAAAATATCGGCAAATATACCCGTACCGACAACGGGTACCTGGAGCTCGTCTATGAAAATTGGGCGGGTTACACTGAGCTGTATTATCCGTTCCATGTATCCCCCAATGTGATGATTATGCATGTCTGCTCCGTGAGCTCGGACGATATTCCCCATGATTACGGCACGCTCATTCTGACGCGCGTCCCCCTGGCATCTCTGGACAGCAAAGAGAAGGCAGAGATGGAAACAGCCCTTGAGACTAACTTTGAAACCACACTGGAGGATTTTTATTTACTCAGGACGTCAGACTGCCCAAACGATGTAGAAGACATGCTTTAATATTAAACAATTAAACTATAAAAGGAAAAATGAAAAAATGAAAAAAACTATTTTCAAAAGATATATGCCCGTGTTTTTAGTGTTGGTCAGTTTTCTTTTTATACAGTCATGTGGTAATAAAACAAAAACGTATGTGGGATCTGAGGCGTGTAAGTCCTGTCATTTAATTCATTACAATGATTTTATTGATTCGGGTCACCCCTATAAGTTTAACCTGATTGACCAGGACTCTCCTGTTGCACCTACATATCCAAGTTTCGTGGATAACGATATGGCACTTCCCACCGGAGCAGATGATTGGAGTGATATTGCCGGCGTTATCGGAGGCTTTGGCTGGAAAGCACTTTTTGTTGACACTACCGGCATGGTAGTTGGTACTTTAAACAGTATTGTTAATCCAGGTGGCGGTGATAACCAGCTCAACTTTTTCCCGGCCTATGTTGACTTTAATGGTAGTTCCAGCTTTACAGATTATTACTCTCCCTGCCGTTCTGAAACAGAGTATAATCAGGGTTGTTTTAAATGTCATACCACCGGTGCTGTTTCAGCTGAAGATAAACCAAGAAAAAACTGGATGGTTGACCTTCTGGGTATTGATAATGATGAAGATCTTGGCTCTTTTGAATTTGGCGGTGTGCAGTGTGAAGCCTGTCATGGTATGGGAAGCGCACACGTTGATTCATTTGGAGGATTTCCAGGTGATAGGCAAATTGATAAAGCAACAGGCGAAGCAATAAATGATCTCTGTGGAACATGTCATACCCGTCTGGCTGATAATGAGGTTCAGGTTAGCGGTAGAACTGAACCGCTTCGCGGAGACACCTCACAATCGCCCAACGAACAATATCTATCCATCTTGCAAAAATTAATTTCTGAAACAATCAAAATCTAATACAATATCTCCCTGGTAAATGTTTTTTTCTT
>Ga0208902_1000603_pt1 | contig 18333 bp, 18 predicted proteins | sample AntAceMetag02UKH_FD_184767 | JGI IMG/M metagenome (GOLD analysis project Ga0208902, IMG submission 184767) | Saline lake microbial communities from Ace Lake, Antarctica - Antarctic Ace Lake Metagenome 02UKH (SPAdes) (version 2) | ecosystem: Environmental > Aquatic > Non-marine Saline and...
GAGGATGGTTAATTGGCGGACTCGTTCTCTGTCTAAGTTATTTTGTATTTTCAAAAATTAAATTCGATTCTATTTCGGGAAATATGAGATTTAAAATAATTTGTATTACGCTATTTCCGGTGATTTTATTACAATTTCAATCATCACCGGATATTATCAGTTCAGTAGCTACTTTGACCGGTGTTGGCTATGGTCTGCTATTATTTCATTCTTCCATTGGCGGAATTCGACTGGGGAACTGGCTGCAACGGTTTTTCAGTTTTTTGCTTGGAGTTACCGGAATAGGGATATTATATCTTGGATTAAAATTCATATTACCTTCAGAGGGCCAACCTTTCTACCAGTTAAGCAGGTTTTTCCGCTATCTGTTACTAGGTATGTGGATTAGTTTCGGGGCACCCCGGTTATTTATCCAAAGCGGATTAGCCCGTAAAGCGAAGAAAGAAGGGTAAAACAAAGAAGGAATCTTGAGTTTATGCTTCACAATTTCACATTTTCTTATTCTATTCTCGTTTTATATTTTTTATTGTCAGAAGAACCGTCAGACTAACAGTCCCCCTGACAATATTTATTGATTACCTTATCATTAAACTTGGTAAGTATAAGGCAATCTGGGGAAATATTGTAATTAGCGCTGTACCTATACATAACATAATGAAGAAAGGTAATGCAGCTTTTGCAATGGTCCATAACTCATCACCGGTCAGATTATTTATAACGAATAAGTTAAAACCAACAGGCGGAGTAATTTGAGCTAATTGAATCATTAGGACTATATAAATACCAAACCATAGTGGGTCAAAACCAGCTCCTTTAATTAAAGGCAAAGCAATGGGAGTACTCATAACAATCATAGAAAATCCATCAACCAAACAACCCAATCCAATATACATAATTGAAAGTATTACAATAAGCATATAAGGTGACAAACCAAGGGATCCTACATATTCAGTTAAACTTCGGGTAATTCCCAGATAACCGACGGCAACTGATAGGTAAGCAGCGCCACAGACTATAGCCATAATCATACAGCTTGTTTTAACTGATCCCATTAAAGCAGCCTTGAATACTTTCCAATTTAAACTACGAGTTAATAAGGCGAAACCTAGTGCTCCTGCTACTCCTACTGCAGCGGCTTCAGTTGGGGTAGCCCAACCCAAATAGATGCTTCCCAAAACTATAAAAACTAAAATCACTACCGGAGCTAACAGAGGTATGGCTTTTAATCGTTCATGCCAGGAATAGTGTGTTTTGCCAGCAGGTGCAATATTCGGGTTACTTAAACTTTTTACAACAACATAACCGCTAAACATTAGTGCTAGTATTATGCCAGGTATAAATCCCGCAATAAAAAGCTTTCCTATGCTTACCTCAGCTATAATGCCATAGACTAACATCATCATACTGGGCGGGATTAAAAACCCTAAAGTACCGGAACCGGCCAAAGAACCTATGGTAAGAGATTTATCATAACCTCTGCGAGTGAGTTCCGGTATGGTAATTTTCCCAACAGTAACAGTGGTAGCTGCAGATGAGCCACTAACTGCAGCAAATAAAGTACAGGCGAAAATATTGACATGAATCAATCTACCCGGGATGGAATCCATCCAGGGGCATAGGCCATTAAATAAATTTTCTGAGATTTTGCTCCTAAAAAGAATTTCTCCCATAAAAACAAAAAGAGGTAAAGCCATCATGGCAGAACCACTTGTATTATTCCAAAATATATTGGCTAAAATAGCACCAAATGGAAGATCGGTAAAAAAATAAAAACTACCGAAACCTACCAAGCTTAACGAAATAAATATCCATATGCTCCCACCTAAAAACAATACCAGTAAAGCAATCATAGTTAGAGAAACAGTAAGTAAGTCCATAATCTATCTCCTAATATTTTTAAAATTAAAATAATTACTGTATTAAATTATTTCTAAAACATCCAAAATTTGGTAATAATTTTAAAAAGTTTAATTACCTTCCCAAACTTTTATCTTCTGCAATAACTTCAACTTTACCAGTTTTTAATGCCATGTGGCTTTTTAAAAATTCGGCAATAAACTGGAGAGCCAGTATAAAAGAACCAAAAGGCATAAAAAACTGGGGTATGGCAAGATATGTTTCAGAGATCTGCATAGATCGGGAATTATTTATAACCGAGTCCCAAAAGAACATTCCTAAAAAATATGTAATCCATATAGAAAAAACAAAACCAATAACATAACAAATCATATCTAAGACTAATAAATATTTAGAGTTTTTTAGTATATTATGTAAAAAAGTCATGCGAATGTGTCCTTTATCTCGAAGGGTAATACCTAAAGCTGCAAAGGTAAGACAACACATTAGATATCCTGAATATTCTTCAGCGACATATAAAGTGCTATTAAATATAGTTCTTGTAATAATTTCAGATACTATTAGGATGAAAGCTGAACAAATCATAATACCGGATAATGCGCCACCAAAAAAAGAAAATTTATCAATAATAGTAATTAATCTTTTATTCATGATAAGCCCCCTTGTATTTATTATTGAATATTTGAAAATTAATATTTATTTATGAATTGAATCAGAAATCCCAAAGTTAATCTTCGGGATTTCTGATTTTTGTATATCTTGAGTTAGAGTCTAAATTAACGACCAACCGCTTCCATAAACTTTTTATAGATTACTACTGCATCAGCCGGTGCCTCATCTAACCATTCTTCACGTATTCCTGCAGTTATTTTACTTAATTCTGCTTTAAGTTCATCAGTTACCGGAACACTTACAATGCCATTTTCATTACATATAGATTCTTTTTCTGCATCTAATTCTTCTACTCTTTTCCACATTATTTTTTCCATCTCTATACCGGTATCAATCAAAATTTGTTGAGTTTCTTTGTCCAGCTTGCTAAAAGCTTTTAGATTGACTGTAACCATATCAGTGGCCTGTGTAATATTAAGTCTTTGAAAATAATTTAATACTTCCCAGAATTTACCGTCTACACCAGTTGGGCTGGAAGTAATAACTGAATCAATTAATCCGGTAGCTAAAGAAGAATAAACTTCACTAAATGGTAGCGCATAAGGAGTGCCACCAGTTGCCTCAACTACTAAAGCACCGTTTTTATCATAAGTACGGGTCTTCAATCCCTTCATATCCTCAACAGATAAAATTTCGTCTTTGGTCCATAATCCTGCAGCTGGCCATGGTGCAATATATAAAATCTTTTGTTTCCATTTAGCTGCTGCTTTATTAAAAAATGGACGGGAAATATCACTTAATAATTTAGCTTCTCCAGAATCTAAAGCTAAGAAAGGTAGGGTTACTATCTGGAAGATCATTTCATCTCCTGCTACTCCACTAACCAGCATATCTGACAATGGAACCAAACCATCCCGGACTGCCTTTAATAGTTCCGGACCTTTATAACCAAGTGCACCACCAGTTTCTACTACGATATTCAATTCTCCGTTGGTATCTTCATTGATCTTTTCCGCAAATTCAACCAAACCTATACTTTGATGATTATTTGGTGGCCAAACTGAATTAGCAACCCATCTGGTTGCCGCAAGACCGGAAATCGCAAAAATTCCTATTATTAAACTAACTACCAAAAGAACGAAAATTATTTTTTTCATTTTTTCTCCTTATTTGTTTTTAAATACTTAATTAATTAATATTTACACATTTCTACTTTACCTCAAGCACTATCAACTCATCAATTAAATTGTATATAATCACCCCCTCCTTCCCATTTACTCTTTGTTCTAATCTTATTAATCGACCGCTGGAGTTTTAAATTTTTTTTAAAAGTAATAAAATATTTTTCAGTAATAGATTTATTTTTCACAAGATGTAAAATCCAAAACTCTCTTAACATTAACTTAAAAAGTCAACTTCTCAGTTAATAAATTTATGTAAAGGAGCTATCTCTATTTTTTCTTCGGTAAGAATCTTTCTTATGGCTTTAATTACATTCAATGCATTTTTATTATCACCATGAAGACAGATAGTATCAAATTGCAAATCGATTATTTTGCCATCAATTGTTTCTACTTTCTGTTGGTTAATCATTTTTATTACCCTTTTGGCAATTACCCCTGGATCAGAAATTACTGCACCTGGAATACTTCTTTTAACTAATGTACCATCGAAATTATATTCTCTGTCTGCAAAAGCTTCTCTAGCAATTTTTAGCCCTGATTTTAAAGCAATATTAATGATCTTTGAATTAGCCAAGCCTACCAATATTAGATCTTTATTTATTTCAAGAATAGCCTCTACTACTGCCTGCCCTAATTTTTTATCATTTACTATCGTATTATAAAATGCCCCGTGCGGCTTAACATGCTGTAAACTCATTCCTTCAGCTTTTGCAATTGCCTGGAGAGCCCCGATTTGATAAGTGATAAGATTTTTAATTTCTTCCGGTGGAATATCCATCTTTCGTCTTCCGAAACCCTGTAAATCCGGAAAACCAGGATGTGCCCCTATGGCTACATTATTTTCTTTGGCCAGTTTTACGGTATATCTCATAACATTAGGATCACCGGCATGAAAACCGCAGGCAATATTTGATGAAGTAATATATTTGATAACCTCATCATCCTGGCCTATCTTGTAGTTGCCAAAACTTTCGCCCATATCACTGTTTAAATCAATTATTCTAGTCATTCTTTATCCTCTTTTATTAAATTTCTTCCACTTCAACTTTATATTTTTTTTCATTTATTTTTACCTGAAATATTCGGTTATTGCTTGTTTTTGATTCAGCAGATACCTTTTTTTCAAAGTGTAAGTTAGTAATCTTTTCTTCTCTTTCCAGTAAAAGTCGGTGAGCTTCTTCCAAATCTACTTTTCTAAATCTTATTTTATTCCCGGGTTTTATCTGAGCAAATTTATCAATATCAACCGAAATAACCGTGGCAATCTTGGCATATCCGCCGGTTGTTTGACGGTCGGCTAACATAACAATCGGCATACCATTTCTAGGGACCTGAATGCTTCCCGGGGGTATTCCGTCAGTTATAATATCAGAACCATTTTTACTTTCGATTTTTGGGCCTTTTAACCGGTAACCCATTCTATCTGAATAAACAGTTATTTCATAAAAAGAATTAAGAAAAGTAGATAGGCTAGTTTCGCTAAAATAATCATCTTGCGGACCCAAGATAACCCTAATTTCATTTTCTTCGTGATAATCAGGTATATTGATCGATACTACTTTTCCATTAATGATATCTTGTAGTTTTTGTTTAGGATTGCTGATATAAATAATATCAGATTTCTTTAGCGGCCTTCCATTTTGTCCCCCAATTTTTGCTCTTGTATAAGTGGATTTACTTCCAAGTACCGAAGGGACATCGATTCCTCCTGCAACTAATAAATAAGTTCGGCATCCGCTTTGTATCTTATTAAAAGAAATAGTATCCCCTTTTTTTATTGCTAAAGTTTCCCACATTGGCGCAAAATTATCATTAATCGTAAACGTGATGTTTGCACCAGTTAAAACAATTGCTGTTTCATTTAGTGCTCTCAAGGATAATCCCGGTGTACTGATTTCTATTCCTGCTTCATTTTCTTTATTGCCGATAATTCTATTACCAATCCGTAATGCGTAGGAATCCATTGCGCCGCTTACCGGCATGCCAAATTGCTGATAGCCATATCTGCCTAAATCTTGAATGGTATCAAAAACACCTGATTTAATAACTTTAAATCCTTCCATGTAGTCCAATCTTACAATTATAATTTCCTTCTTCAACCTTCTTTTTAATTTCTTTAAATTCTTTTTGGTTAATGGGATAGAACTTTAAATAATCGCCGGATTTTAGTAAAAATGGGAATTTTTCCTTTATCTCAAAAAGTTTAACGGGTATCCTGCCTATAATTTGCCAACCTCCGGGGCTATTGATGGGATAAATGCCGGTTTGCCCTCCTGCAATGCCCACAGATCCTTCTGAAACTTTTATTCTGGGTTTCTCTAGACGGGGAGTAGCAATTTTATCTGACATACCACCAAGATAAGGAAATCCCGGTGAAAACCCTAACATATAAATAAAATATTCTTTTTCGGTATGAATTTTGATTACTTCTTCTACAGAAAGTTTATTGTATTGGGCTACAAATTCTAAATCAGGGCCATATTCCCCTCCGTACAAAACAGGTATTTCTGTAACGTGAGCAGTTGGCAGGCTTATTTCGGTAACAGATTTTTCTAACTCTTTAAACTGTTGGACAAGATATGTATACTTTATTTTTTGAGGATTATAGTAAACTATTAGGGACCGATAGGTGGGAACCATCTCTTCAATCCCTTCAATATTTTTCTTTCTGATGCAATAATATACCTTTCTTACTAATAAATTTAATTCCTTGCTAATTTCATTTCCGAATTCAAGTTCAATTGCTTTGTCTCCAGCAGTTAGATATCTAGTTTTTTGATACATTTTATCCCCATTGTTATAAAAATTACTTAGTTATTTATATATTTTTACATACTTTGTATAAAAAAACAACAGGATATTTTTTAAAAAGTTTTAAAATCCAGATATTAATATTCAAATCATAATCTGTATATAACCACACAAAAACCTAACAAAAGACAAAAGTATTATTATGTATGTAATAGAAATATTTTAGAAAAAAATTAATTATTGTCAATGAATTGATGTAAAATGTTTAGAATGTTTTGATAATTTATCGTGGTTTTACAATTTTATTTTTTTATTCTTCCAATTTTATTATAATTTTTATTGATATTTTCTCAACTAACCACTTCATTAATTAATTTACCGATTCCTTCAATTTCAATTTCAATCATGTCTCCGGGTTTTAAGAATACAGCAGGTTTACGGGCAAAACCAACACCCTTCGGTGTACCGGTCATAATCACCGTACCGGGATAAAGCGTAAAGTTTTTAGAACAATAACTTAATAATTCTTTCGTGTTGAATATAAGATCGGAGGTATTCGAATCCTGCATGATTTTACCATTTAGTCGGGACATTATCCTGCAATGATTGGGTTCGGCAAGCGCGGTTTCAACCCAGGGACCCAATGGGCAAAATGTATCAAAAGATTTGCCTCTGGCCCACTGTTGATCCAGGCGAAGCTGACAATCTCTTGCGGATACATCATTAGAACAGGTGTAACCGAATATGTAATCTTCTGCTTCTTCAATTTCTACATTTTTAGCTTTTTTACCGATTACAATGGTAAGTTCAGCCTCATAATCAACTTCATCAGGAGCTATTGGTGGAATGATAATCTTATCTTCCGGACCAATCACACTCGAAGTGGCTTTTAAAAAAATGACCGGTTTTTCCGGATAACCAAGACCGCTTTCCTCGGCATGTTTCCTATAATTAAGTCCGATAGCAATAATGTTCGGGGGATTTATCGGGGCAAGCAATTTTACCTCTTCCCTTTTTATCGATTGTAATCTTAACTTGAAATCTCCAAATATATCTCCTTCTATCGGAAAAACTTCCTCATCTTCAAGTTTTCCGTAAAACGTTTCACCATTTTTTTGATATCTTACTACCTTCATAATTACCCCCTATAATTTTATATTGATTTATATGGTTTATTTTTGCTTTATTTCGCGTTTACTTTTATTCACACTAAATGGTAATAATAAAGTAATAGTTTTAGTTATTCTTCGTCGGTATTTATCCTTATATTTCTACCTCAGTTCCTACATTACAGAAAAAGAAACGATCTCCAAATTCTTGAAATAATCGCATTGAGGTTTCCAATCCGGTACAATGAGAAACACCGATTTTTTCTATATCAAATTTTTTTAAAGCTTGAATTGTTTTTTCTTTTGTTTCTTCGCTTGCCGGACCCAAATGAGTTCCGCCGATAATGGTTCTAATACGAGTTTTACCGGTTTTATCAATGATATGATTAATGATATTTATTATGCCTGAATGTGAGCACCCTAAAATAATTACAAGACCTTTTTCGGTAGTTGCAACTAATGTTTGATCATCAAGAACAAGATCCTGGGTATAACCTTCATCAGTTTTAAGTAACAACTTTTTATCGCCTTTTTCATATTCAGTCAATCGGGGAATTTCTCCGCTCAACATTAAACCCGGTGCAATTTCCCTAAAACTGGTATTAAATTTAAATTGAGCTCCTTTGTTTTCTAATATTTCCCGACGGAAAGGAATGCCAATATTTCTCTCTTTTCCTTCATCTATTACATAACTGTTTTTGAAAAGGTCCGGATGAGAATATACATTTACTTTCCCCACTTGTTCTAAAACATTTAAAAGACCTCCGGTATGATCATAATGATGATGGCTAATCATAATTCCTTTAATGGTAGATAGATCTTTATTAAAGTGCCGAGCATTATTAATAATTGCCATACCTTGACCTGTGTCAAATAGGAAATTTCCTTGATCACTCTCGATATAAACTGACCAACCATGTTCGGCTATTGCTCCACTATTGCCAAATACACAATTTTCACATAAAACTGTCGCTTTTCCTTTCATATCTAATTCTCCTTTTTCTTTCTTTGAATTTTTCATACGTTCATAAAAAAAATATTTATTTGTAAGGATTTCTGGTTTCTGAAAGATTGTCAGTAGAACGTCCCCCTGACAATATTTTAGAAAGAATAGTTAAGGCCGGCTTCAATAGTGATTTTTGGTTTTTCCTGAACTCCTCCTATCAAGCCGGGACCAAAGAGGGTATTTTGTTTCCCGTTAAAGTAGGCAAAATTACAATTGAAAGTGAGACTGTTACTTATTTGGTTAGAGTAATTTGGCATGATGATGGTGCTGAAATCATTTAAACTGGAAATGGTAAATAAACTAATAGCAGAAAATTCATTGATATCATAGGCTGTCCTACTTAAAAGAAGATGGGCATTAGATTCTGAATCCAAACTGCTATCCAATAAAGCCAATGATCCCAGTAAAGAAGATAATCTTTCTTCTTTTATGGAAAGATATTCCAATTGGAAATAAATTTTACTTCCGGATTCAAAAAAATAACTGTAATCACTCCCGACTAAAAAGGAAAAATCTCCGTTATTGATATCTTCAAAATTATATCCTATGGCGCCATATACGCCAAAAGAACCCAGGTCACCCTTGGCACTAAAACCGATTCTTTGGTTGATCGGAACCACTATTTCCGTACTGTTTTGTTCTGCTTCCCGGACATAATTAAGAGTTAGATCATACCCTTCCAACATCGTCCGTCCCCTTATTCCCCATTTCATATCTTTAAATTTTAAGTCGTTAGGAAACGCCGCAATCACCGCAACACTTGAATTCCAGTTTATCGGGTAATAGGCTTCTATAGCATTCTGATATTTTGAACCGGTCTCTTCATCCATAACCATTGCCCCCGGTGTAAAATCAACCGGGTTAAGCATTGAACCAAACGACCAGGATATCGGCTGGCGACCCACAGTCAGCTGCAATTTGTCAAACTTGTGTTTAAGGTAAAGCTTTTTAAACATAAAATCCAATTGACCGGTTGCCGGATTGGTCGTTAAATAGACTGCTGTTTTTATTTGATTGCCTCCAAAAGAAGGAGTATATAATTCTAAATCCAAACTTCCCTGGGGATAGGTCAGAGCTTCACTTTCCCGAAACAATGCACCGGTTAAAGCCATATTCACTTGCCCGCCTACATCAATCTTAGCAAAAATTGAAGTCGTTGCAAATAATAAAATATATACCATAGTCAATAATATAATATAAAAATATTTTTTCACTTTTAATATTTTCTCCTTGTTAACATCATTATTTATTCCTAATCAATTGAAATATTTTTTATATTTGCATAACCCACCATTCCCGCTTTCACAGGAATGGTATAAAACATAAAGATTAGAGAAAATTCTGAATTACAGAAAAGAAAAATAATTTTCTGTAATTATCTTAAATTCTGCAAAGAAAATGTTTCTTCAGGAATTTCCGGATTAAAAGTAATTTGAGTTAATATAAATTGAGTATAAGTATCTTTTCTCAGCTTGTTTTCCATCACTGAATCTACAGCAACCCAACGTCCTTCAATCTCTTCAATTTTGTTGATTTTAGTTTCTTTTAATAGACGGCCGCTTTGCGCATATAATTCTTCTTTTAAACCGATAAATCTTTCTTTATCTACCCAGGATACCCGGCGATAATAGGACACTTTAACTCCTTCTCTGGCAATACCTTCCAGCACATAACAGGGACGGCCATCCAGATCTTCTTCCTTAATAATTTCAAAATCATATAAATCGGTTAATTTGTCTGATTCCATGACATCCTGATAAGAAAAATCACTCCCCATCATTCCCTGGTTAAGCATATGGCCGGATATTTTAATAATTTCTTCGGCATCAGGAAAAAACATCCACAGATCATCTTCTCTCTTGAGGAATTTTGTTCCTCTATCCTGTGAATTGGTAAATTCGACCAAAGAATTTTTTCTATCACTCAAGGCAACCATTGTTTTGGTGATGATTCTCTTCCCGCTGGCAATAATCATATCTGCTTCCATTTCAGCTGTATTGAAATATTCATTGTCATCTCTCATATTGATGATTTCTTCGGCTGTCATATCAAAAGCTGCGGCTATCATCAAACATGAGAGTAATATCGATATGACTATTCCTATTAGTAAAATCCGTTTCATTTTTTTCATGATAAACTCCCCTTTCAATTTGGTGTGTTGTTTAGGAAAATTCTATTTTCTTTTCCTTTAGTATATACCGAAAATTGCTTGCTTTATTCACTATACACTCAATATATATTGATTTTCTAAATCTTTCTTAGTGCTTCGGTCGGTTCAAGATTTGCAGCCTTTCTCGCCGGGATAATACAGGCAATCGTGACAATAACCACTCCTAATGTAAAGCAAAAAATAAGATTCTCCAGGCTAAAAACCGTATAATAAATGGGACTCATCAAAAAATCTGTACTGCTCATTCCCTCGAAAGCTGCACTATAATCGATACCTACAATGGAAAAAACTTTGGTTAATATGCCCCCCAGCACAGTACCAACAGCACTGCCAATAAAGCCAATCATGACTCCTTCCATGGTAAATAGAACCAATATTTCCCTGCCTTTTAAACCCAGAGCGCTCATCATCCCGATTTCACGGGTACGTTCATTGACAATCATAATCAGCGTATTCACCAGTACAAAACAAGCCAATATGATAATAAATATATAGATTGAATTGTACATTGTAACTGCAAAATCAAAAAGCTCAACCAAATCGTAACCTTTATTCCAGGGTTGCACTAAATATTTTCCGGATTCATCTTCCCGGGAAAATAATTCATTGAGACCGGGTAAAACCGAAGATATTTTATTATAATCCGAAGTAATCAAAAGCAATTCGGTGACCTCGCCCGGCATCTCCAAAATCCTCTGGGCTTGACCTAATGGCAGGAAAAAAAGTTTATCATTAAGTGCCTGAATATCACTTTTATATTTCCCGACAATCTGAAAAGTAGAACCTTTAAAGGAACCAAAAGGGGTTGTATACAAAATGGTGACTTTCTCCCCTACTTCACGGCCTATTTTTTCCAATAGCCCGGCACCCATAACAACTTCCTTATTTCCCTCCTGAACCATCCTGCCCTCAGTTATGTTTTTATCAATTCCCATAAATTTTATTTCCTCAAGGGGATCAACTCCCCATCCCATCATGCCGACTAATTCATCTTCAAGACTCACCATGGCTCCAAATTTAAGTCGCGGAACCACCTGTTCCACCCCTTCTACTGACTTTATTTTTTCACTCATCTCTGAGTATCCTTTACCGTTAAACCCGTCCAAAGAATAATTTAAAGACATAATACGCTCTTTTAATTTGTATTCCTCATCAATAATCCGTATATGTCCGGCTTTATAGTGGATGTGGTTTTCAAAAAAAGACTCCAACACCCCATTAATTAATCCACGGGCAAAGACCACGGCAAAAATAGCAAAGGCAATAGCAATAATAGAAATTGATGTTCTAATCCTGGATCTCGATAGATTTTTCTTCGCTAGATTCCATAAAAATTTCATTTTTTACCTCCTTATCGATGATAGATTGCTTTTACCGGATCTTTTTTAGCTGCCCAATATGCCGGTAATATACTGGATAACACTGCAATGACGACACCTAAAATAAATAAAAAACTGAAAGCAGGATAATTCCAGGCTCCATAAATTCTATCGAGAATGGGAATGCCAAATTGAGAACCGTCTCCGCCTATATAGGCTATGCTAAATCCGTATTTCACCAACGCGCTTACACCTGCATACCCAAGCAAGCATCCCGTTAATCCACCAAGTATGCCTATACCGGTTGCTTCAACCATAAAGACAAAAACAATCTCCCACTCTCTCATTCCCAGGGCTTTCATCATGCCGATTTCTGACGTTCTCTCCAGGGCAGAGAGGATAACATTATTGATAATCCCCAGCATACCGATAAGAAGAACGACTGACAGAATAGCCCCGATTCCACCCTTCTTGGCAGCACTTAAAGCGATGACAGATGAAGCAGATTCTTTCCAGGAATATGCTTTCAAATCAAGGTTTTTATTTTTAAAGCTGTCCGTCAATTCTTTGGTGACTTTATCCTCATCTCCGGAAACTGTTTTCAAGGTAATCATGCTAACCGCATTGCCCACATTTAATGCCTGTCGGGCAACATCCAGAGGAACAAAAACAATCCCGTTATTAATCATCGGATTGGGAGCCCTTACCAGACCTGCAATCTCAATATCGATAGTATTAAAGGTATCCTCTTTCGTCCTGACAAGAAGCGTAATGTAATCATTAACTTTTAAATCCATCAATTCGGCCAAGCTTACTCCTATGACTGCTTTTGATTCGCCCGGGGCAAACATCGAACCTTCAACAACATAATTTTGAGTAGCAAAAACCTGGTTATATTGCTCAATAGAGATGCCCACACCCCGAACTGCTACTTCATCAATCCCGTTATTCAGGTTAGCCTTAAATCTTAGCTCGGGAGACACTCCTAATAATCCATCCGCGCTCTTTATGCTCTCTTCCATATCCTGATTTAAATAAATTAAATTTTCCAGGAGCAGTTCTTCTCTGTCTTCCCAGTATTCAGGATAGGCAACTTGAATGTTCCCTGTATCGTAATTCTTTATATTATCAAAAGACATTTCTTCCATACCGTTCATAAGAGAATCCATAAGTAAATAACTGGAAAATGCAAAGGCAATCACCAGAATTATAAGTATGTTTCTCCTTTTTTGACGGGTTAAGTTTTTTAGCCCGAGTTTAAAGCTAAACATCTTTTACTTCCCCCTTTCATCGGCAAAAATCATACCATCCTTCAGGTTGATAAATCTGTTAGCATGTTTCATTACTGCAGGATCATGGGTGGAAAAAATAAAAGTAGTTCCTAATTCCTTATTCATTTTCCTCATAATGTTAACAACATCAGCAGCGGTTTCAGAATCAAGATTAGCAGTTGGTTCATCCGCCAGGACAATCTTGGGTTCTTTCACTAACGCTCTGGCAATAGCTACCCTTTGCTTCTCTCCACCGGAAAGTTCATTCGGTCTTCGGGATTCCAATCCCTTAAGCCCCACTTCAGCCAACATTTTCAATACTTTTTCTTTCATTTGCGATTCCGATGAATGGTCAGTCAATCTGATGGCAAATTCTACATTTTCGTAGGCTGTTAAAACAGGGATCAGGTTATAAGCTTGAAAGACAAAACCGATATTGAAGCGCCTGACCATGGCAAGGGCTTTTTTAGAAAGATCGCTTACTTTTTTCCCGCTTAAGCTAACCTCCCCCTCTGTGGGCGTATCCAAACAACCTATCATATTTAGAAGCGTAGTTTTTCCTGAACCGGAAGGACCAAAAATGGTTGTAAATTCACCTTCCTCTACTTCCAGGTCCACACCCCGCAAAGCCGGGACTTCTATTTTTCCTTGCTGATAAATCTTTTTTACCTTATTTAATTCCAATAAAGCCATTTGCTTTTCCCCCTTTATTAAAAATTCAAATGCATTAATGATTCCTTTTTATATTTTAACTATTTATCCAGTGAATACATTTATAGATAATTCTCTTTCGTTATTTTACTCTTTATTTCAATTTTTTTCACCTACCGATGATAAATTGCTTTTACCGGATCTTTATGTGCTGCCCAGTAGGAAGGAATTATGCTGGAAATTAGAGCAACCACTATTCCAAAAAAGAATATGAAAACAAAAGAAGAAAAATTCCAGGCTCCATAAACTTTGTCGATTATTGGTATGCCATATGAGGACATATCTCCACCAATATAACTTAAGTCATATCCGATTTCTACTATCCACCATACTCCCACAGCACCTAACAAACAGCCGGCTAATCCACCGAGAATGCCTATACCGGTTGCCTCTACCATAAAGACTGAAACAATCTCCCACTCTCTCATTCCCAATGCCTTCATCATACCGATTTCTCTGGTCCTCTCCAGGCTGGACAGAATAACATTATTAATAATTCCAATCATACCAATGGTTAAAATAATGATTAATATAACAGCAGTTTCTGCATCCTCTGCAGTACGGATAGCTATTACTGTTTTCGCTGATTCCTCCCAGGAGTAAGCATTAATATTCATGTTTTTTTCCTGAAAAATTTGATTAATCCTGTCTATGGTTAAGTTAATTTCTTTATCCTTTTTTATTTTTACGGCCATCATGCTAATACCATTTTCCACATTCAATGCCTGACGGGCAATATCCAAGGGAACAAAAACAATGCCATTATTAATAATCGGATTGGGCGTATACAGCAATCCCGCAATTTCTAAATCAATAGTATTAAAGGTATCCTCTTTGGTCCTGACCAGAAGTGTAATATAATCATTAACTTTTAAATCCATCAGTTCGGCTAATCCTACCCCTATGACTGCTTTTGATTCGCCCGGGACAAACATAGAACCTTCAACGACATGATTTTGAGTAGCAAAAACATCGTTGTATTTCTCAATAGAGATGCCAACGCCCTGGACATCAATTTCATCAATCCCGTTATTCAGACTGGCCTTAAATCTTAGCTCGGGAGATACCCCTGATACTCCATCCATATTATTTATACTCTCTTCCATTTCCTGGTTCAAATAGATTAAATTTTCCAAAGGCAGCTTATCTTTATCTTCCCAGTATGCAGGATGAGCCACTTGAATACTCCCTGTATCGTAATTCTTTATATTGTTAAAAGACATTTCCGTCATGCCTTCCATTAAAGAATCAAGAAATAAAAATATGAAAAAAGCAAAGGCAATCACCAAAATAGTAATGAAATTCCTTCTTTTCTGGCGGGTTAAGTTTTTTAGACCGAGCTTAATACTAAACATCTTCTACTCCTACAAATTGCAATTAAAAATTTTGAACTTTATTAATTTACTTATTTTACTACCCATTACTGCCAAATGAAAGGAATTTAAAAAAGATATAATCCGTATTTTTTATTTAATTTTTTTAAACGGTTTTTTTAATAAAAAAGTCCTTTATGGACAACATAGATTAAAAATCACTATGATTCATTCATGTCAATCTTTTAACTTCTCAGAAAATTTCTTTAATATATTTCGATTGACGATATTAAATGTTCCTTTTCTTGCACCGATGATTCTTTCTATGGCATTTTCATACACTTTAAATTCTCGCTCAACTTTTTTTAAATTTTCAGGATTTTCATCTAAATCAATAATAAGAGTAGGGATTTGCCCGGAAAATGTATTTGCTATTTCGAAAATCAATCTTGCAGCTTCCTCCGGATACGGTGTATTAAACAATTTTTCATTCACACCCTGCCTGATAATTTTTGTAAATTCGGGTGTTATCAACTCAGTAAATTTCAGAAATATTTTATACCTGAAAAATAAATTCCTGTCATTATAAAGCACTTCTATCAACACTTTTAATAATTCAATATTTTCCAATTTTATGTTTCCAGTCACAGCATAAGCCTTATTTAGTTTAGCTACAGCGTCCAGGTCTTCCCTATCAGCAATTTTTTTGACTTCTTCTAAAATCTTTTCACCCATTTTACAAGTCAGTTGATCCAGTAAATCTTCCTTGGATTTGAAGTAATAATAAAAAGTACCTTTAGACAATCTCATTTTTTTAATAATGGCTTCAACCGAAGTTTGTTCATATCCCTTCGTAAAAAATAATTCTTGGGCAGTATTAAGAAATTCCCTTTTGCGTTCATCATATTTTTTGATAATCCTTGTCATAATTATTTCACCTTTTATTTATAGACTGACCGTCAGTCTATTTATAACATACTTTTTATTTCCTGTCAAATCTAAAAACAGTATTGAGTATATAGTATCGAGTATCGAGCGAAGAAAAAGAAAGAAAAGATAGAAAAAAATCAGGAAAAATAAATCTCTATCGCGTAAAATACAGTAATAAGTAATGAGTAATAAAGATAAGATGTGGGATGTAAATACGAGATATAAGATTGGTTTTTGGTTAAAAAAAACGCAAAGAATAAATTCAAAATAAATCAGTTATTATTGAAGCAATCGTAGGGGCAGACCTTGTGTCTACCCTCTTTGTAATACAAAAGAAGTAAGTAGGGGCGTAGAGCAATACGCCCCTACAATAATAGATTCCCGCTCCCCGATCAGGTCGAAGACAGGTTTCGTGAGAAATGACATTGTGGAAAACTACAAAAATTAATTTGTAGTAATAAATTTCAAAGAACCAAATACTGCGCTTGCTTCAATCTCCAAATATCCTTGATTAGTGCTAATATCACCTATCCTATATTTTTGAGAACCAAATACCACTGATGATCTATCCGGTAATTTTAATTCACCAAAGGCTGAACTCGCTTTAATTAATGTTGGGATATCGGGATTGAGGATAACTTTTCCCTCTGCGAATATGGTATTAACCTCTATCTTCTTCACCTCATCTTCTATCTTCACTTTTGATAAATCAACTGTACCCGAAGCAAATACAATATTATATTCATCTTGAACTTCTGAAACCCTGATTATTCCTTCTCTAAAGACAATGTTTTTGCTATCTTGAAAACCAAAACCATTAAAAAGGACAAATACTCCGAACAAAACAATAATAATTCCTACTGTTAATTTAAATATATTGATGTTCAAATTAAAAAAACTATTAAGAAGTAAAATTATACCTACTGTTAGAAATATAATTCCCATAAAAACTCCACCAGATAATCTCATTTTATACTTCCCCCTTTCATTTAATAGATGTCTGTTCCTCCTGCTTGTTCTATTTTATTTCTTGAGAGCGGTAATGATAGCCGGCAGGAATGCCGGAAGGTCCAGAGGAGACCGGGAAGTGATTATATTATTATCTATTACGACTTCTTTATCCAGATAAATCGCCCCGGCATTGACCAGGTCATCCTTGAGCGCAATCACAGCGGTGGTTTTTTTACCCTTCATAATATTCGCCGAGATGAGAACCCAGGGTCCATGACAGATAGAAGCTACTACACCGCCTTTTTCAAAGATTTTCCGAACTAAATCAAGGATTTCGGGATAACGGCGTAATTTGTCAGGAGCATAACCTCCGGGAACAACGATTCCCTGAAAATCATCTGCGTTTACCTTTCCTGCAGATAAATCAGCCTTAGCCGGAAGCCCGTGTTTACTTTCGTAAATCTTGGCTTTCGGTCCAATGAGCTTCACTTCAGCGCCTTCTTCCAGCAACCGATAATATGGATACCACAATTCTAACTCATCGTAAAAATCTTCAACTAAAATGGCAATCTTCTTTCCTGTTAATTTCATTAGAACATCCTCCTTACGAAAATATTTTCTAATTATTTTAGATATGGATTTTTGTGTTAGCTTTATGTTCTAATTGTAACCAAAATATCGAAGATATGCAAAAAATCTGTAAAATGAGGGAGTTGATTAAGGTTCCTATCGGAAACTATTAAATGATTTTCGCAATTTTTGCGCAGGCGGTAAGATTGAAAATCTGTTTCGGAGGCCAGAAGAAATAGTAATAATTTGTTTGAAGGCAAAAAATAAAATAGCAGAACTGCTTTATTCAATAGTTCTACCCTTGCTATTATCTGACTATCCGAATAAAGTAGGATATAATATTTTTTCGAAAAATGTCCGAAGTGTATTACAAGTTTACATAGCACTCAATAACTAATTAAAAATACAATTAGCAATTCCACTATATCTTTAGAAAATTTCTTTATTTAATATTATGATTATATCCCAAAAACTAACTATTTAATGCAACATATTTTACTTAAGCAGCAAATTTAACTCTGTCTGTTCTTTGAAAACTGAATAACGAAAATAAATGGTTATATAAAAGAGTAGAAAGCT
>Ga0208902_1000607_pt1 | contig 18252 bp, 28 predicted proteins | sample AntAceMetag02UKH_FD_184767 | JGI IMG/M metagenome (GOLD analysis project Ga0208902, IMG submission 184767) | Saline lake microbial communities from Ace Lake, Antarctica - Antarctic Ace Lake Metagenome 02UKH (SPAdes) (version 2) | ecosystem: Environmental > Aquatic > Non-marine Saline and...
AAACTGTTCACCGTCAATTGTTACCGATACGCCCTTAGGTGGTAATATTACCCAATCTTTATCATTATTAAAAACAGTTTCTCCACGGTCAGATAAAATTTTGGGTGTTCTATCACCCTTTGTAATTGTATACTCTTCTTCACACGTCTTCCCCAAATCTGCAGTTCTACAACATCTTTCACCATACTTTGCTTTTGCTAGTGCTTCATATACATCCACTTTAATCTCCTTGTTTTGCGGATGTCCGAATTCATATGGTTGTATTTGTTGCGTATGCTTAGGTATATTAAATATTTTTGAGTGAATTGGATTTTCTATACATATTTTCGGTATGTTTGCATTAATAAGCTTCATAAACAATTTCTTTCCTGTTTTACCAAGTTCAAGCCGTCCATTGTCAAGAATGCCTTTTGGATATAAAAACCTAGCCCCTGCATTTGATATGTATGTGCATGGTGGAAAAGCTATCATCATGTCCCACCCATCATCAACATGTTTCAAAACATCATCTTTTATATGCCATTCAGGATGCCCGCCAGAGCAATCAATTATGTCACAACTAAAAGCTTCGTGACCTTTTGCCCTAAAAGCTTTACAAACAATTTGGCTTTCCTCACATGCTACTAATATTTTCATACCAAATCTTTTCTATTTTCTTGTTCCAGGTTTTTTGCAACATTTAAAATTACAGGACCGGCTTCGACTGGTTCGGGTTTTTGTTCTAATCCATCGAAAAAATCAGGCTTTTCAACTTTCTTTGACAATCTCCGCTCAAGTTCATCTACATTATCAGGTGTGTAAAAAGGATAATGCTCAATCCGACTTCTGCAATTACCACATCTCCATGTGTAATTATTACCGTTGCTTTGCTTAGTATGGACAAGTCCTGCAATACAGTCTTCACACTCAATCCCGTTCCAAACAGGCTTGCCGTCAAAGTTCAATTTCTTTTTCGCTTCTGTTACGGCGCTTGCGATATGTTCACGGTTTATCTTTGGCGGCGGATTCATTATCATACATTCAAAAGCCTTTTCCATAACTTCTGAAGTTTCCTTTTCGAACTCTTCGTAAAAGAATCTAAAAGAAGAGTCTTTTGCGTTTAATCCGGTTAGGTGCTTCATTCTGATAAAAAGGTCACTAAATGTTTGCTCTGAAATTCCCATCACACACCTATCTTTTTAACTAAATTATCGGTTAATTCTTTAAGTCTCTGGCTTCCTATCTCTTTCCGTTCTTCTCTTTTTTCTGTGACTTCATAAGCCCGGCAAAAATCCTTCTGTTTAAAAGTCAACTTATCGCGGTCAAGTAGTCCGATTGCTTCTATGCCACCTACTGATCTGATTGCGTTGGTGGTGGCTGTGTCGAATTTACAGTTACGGATACCTTTACTGCTGATCTGTTTTAAGACATATTGCCAAACTTCCAAAGCGTTGTCTTCTTTACTACCCTCAATTAATTCTTTAAAAACATGAAGGCGCGGGAAATACTTCTCAAACATTAGCTTCTCAAATGCCATAAATATCTGTTCGTCCTCATATCTGTCAAGTGCCATCATATAAAGCTGTTGTGTGTTGTCTGATAGTTCCTCTTTGAAATACTCTGCTAACAGATTAAGCCTTTTTAATATTTCCTTCTTATCTGTCATTCTATACCCATCCTCTCCATAACTTTTTGTGCATTAGCAAGATTTTTTTCGGTTATTGTTTCTTGTTTTGATTGTTTTGTTTTTGATTTTTCATTTAATTTATCAACCACCCATGATCTTATAGCTCCGGCATCAGATGCATATATTTTACCCTTTGACTCTTTATAGGCATCTAAAGTTTCAATGGCTTTATCCATCAATTCTTTGCTACCATTAAAATATTTATCTTTTATTTTATGATATTCTTTTTCTGTGAGATATACTTTTTCAGCATATTTAATCTTTAAAGGTTTAACTTTAATTACAGCTTTATTTACAGTAGCATTTACACTTGTATTTGCAGTTACAGTGTTTGCTACCCTTTTTGCTTTAGCAAATTGTGTCTTTTTACCGCCCTTTGATCCTGCTTCTGACCTGATTATTGACAGATTATTATCTTTAATCATTCTCTTTTGTGTTATTTTATTATTTTTAACATCTAGCTGAACAACATCTTCATCAATTAATTCTGTTAATGCATCATAAATAATCTGTAAAGAAAAGTGCATGTGTTTTTGTATTTTTAAAGCAAAATTTTCTATTTGGTCGCTTGTTTGCTTGTTCTTTTGCTTTAGCAAAATAGTACCATATTCCCTAGACTTATGCATAGCACACATAATATAGACATAAACACCCAAAGAAGATGCAGAACATTCTTTTAACTTTTCATCTGTAAGCCAGTCTTTAACCATTAATGGTATATATGGTTGATCTCGTAAAGCCATTACTCAACCTCAGTTTTTTTTAATTCTTTAACAGCACTAAAAATTGCCAATGACAATTTATTTGCACACCTTATACATATTTCAAATTTAAAACCATCTACTCCTAATTCTGAAAAATCTATTTCAATATTCTTAATGATGTTATCTGTCTCATATACAACAACATCCCAAAGACCTTTTTTACCTTTTCTTGAAGGAGTACTATTTGCAACCTTAACTATATCACTTTTTTGATTACTTTTTATCTCTGTCTTGCATAAATCACATACATCTACTTTATAGCTTGACATATTACCTCCAATAAAAAAGGCAGATAAAACAAAAGCTAATCAGCACAGTCACGGTATGCCAAAAAGCTTTTGTTAAATCTACCTATTATTAATTTCATTTCTAGTTCCCCGTGACGGAATGTTAAATATAAATACAATTATAGTCCTTTTATTCATTATGCCAAGAAATTCTTTTTAATTCACGATTAGCAAACCAAATAATTTTGTTCAGTTCATATTCAGGTTTATTTTTAGTGCCTAACCGGTAACAGGCTTTAAAAATATTGCCTATGGAAAAATTCATGTTCCGGTGTTCGATTAGGTCTTGCAATTCTTTTGCGTCTTTGGGGAGTGAGTATTGTGATGGTGTACTGCCGCCGGTCATATGTTTTCCTTTTTTATAATGCACTAACTATTATTTATGTGCCTTGTGAATGATATTTTATTCATTACCCCATGCAAGCAAGTCTTTAAGATTATTAAATATCGGGATATCAATTTCTTTTGCTCTTTTAATTTCTTTAGGAACGCCAACCTTACTACCTTCCCATCCCGGTACCAGGAACACAGCATCTGAAACTTCTAACCACGCCATAGAATGGTTGTGAAACTTTTCAACAGAAAAATCAAAATCCGGGTTGTCTATTACATATGATTTATCATGCCAAGGGCAAAAGGGAGAAAAACCTCTTCTGAAAAGCAAAGCACACATCTTTTCACCCTTGCCGATATTTTTCAAAACATCTAAAACGTTGTCTGCACTATATTTTCCGGCCACATAAACTCTTTTCATATTGTTATCCGATCTATTCCCTGGATGTCACCATCCCGAAATCTAGCTACCGCAAAGCCTAAAGAAATCGGGCTGTATCCGGCAACCTCTGAATATGATGTAACGCCATTTTCGAATAGTTTATAAAATGCACCGGTGTTGACATACCATCTATGGTCAGGGTGTATATATTCTGTTTTTGGTGCACCTGTACGCCTATTAGTATAATTCTGATGTATAGACCCTCTTGAGTCGCTTAAATACAAAGTCTGTTCAGGTTCACACACTAATAATTTGTGGCTATGACCCATAGAATGAATAAGGCAATCTCCCCAAATATCTTTGAGTAATCTTTTTAAGATCAGTTCCATGTTTGCAACGCGTCTTTTTATGTCATCGGCGGTTGATGTTATTGTCCGGCTGCCGTGAATACAATGATGTTTGAAAAGAAACTCGCCCTTTTTTGTTTCGTATGTAATCTTTGCCGACCATGTGCCAAAAGGAACACCAAGTTCTTCACATATATCGCTTGTTATATCACCAAAGCTTCTTAATTTGCGGGGGTGATTTCCGTCAAGAATACACACAATATGTTTTTTAAACTTTTCCCTGTTTTTAATTGCCTGTTTAATCTGTTTTGTTATGTTCAGGCTTGTTGTTGTTGAGTCATAACGTGGATCATCGGTACAGATTGCTTCTATAATGTCGCCGTGATCAACAGCAAAATTACAGTTAGGTTTTAAGTCACAATATGGACTCATAATCATATCAACCAGTTTATTCCATCCGTCTTTATGCCGCAAAACAGACCCTTCGTGATCATCACCATAAAGAAATAAATTAAAATCCATCGGCACTTTCTGTTTAATTAATTTCATAAATTATCCTTTAGCTATAATATTTTTTGTGAATACCTGCTGAACAATTAGAACAATGCGAATTGTTACCGTCTGACTCAGGGTTTTTCATAACTCCGCATTTTGGACATCGGCCCTCGTCCTTAAACTTTGCCCTCCTATCTGAGTGATATTTTTTTCTTTTTTCAACATTATTTAGTTGTGATTTTTTAGCGGATTTTATGTTTTGTAACCAATGATCTACACAATAAGACTTTCCTTTTATCGCATCTTGTCCGCAATAAATACACAGTCCTTTTTCTCGCCTTTCCTTTCTAATTTTCTGTTGGTTTTCCAGTTGTGTCATTTTGATAGCTTTTTCAATGCTTCGGTGAATAAATAAGTATGATAGTATGTAAGGACTTCTTCTGTTTCATCATTTATTTCAATTCCACGATTAGTGAGGATTGAATATGCACAGTGTAATATCTCGTGATTTAGAACACCAATTTTGTGTGGGGTCATTGTAAAAGACTTAAGCCATAAAAAATACATTATCCCGGATTCTACCTCAAAACTTAAAAAGTTACCCTCTGCACCTGGAATTACAGGAACAACAGCGTTGTATTTTTTTTCAACATATTTATCAAAATATTCATTTGAGCAATTTGCGATAACTTGAACAAAAGCCATAAAAATGTTATCTTTAATTGTGAAGTGTTTGATTTTTTTCATTTAGTCGAATAATCCCTTCTGAACTTTCATGTCATCTTTATAGTTTGCAACATTTTTGACGGCCTGATTAAAGTATGATTTTTTAAGCTCAACCCCTATTCCTTTTCTGCCATTAATAAGTGGCCCGTATACTTCCGAACCAACACCCATAAACGGGGTAAAGACAACCTCACCCGGATTTGATCTTAATACCACCACCCTATTAATAACATCAAGCTGTAAAGGATGTACGTGCTTTTCGTCGTCTTCTGATCTAGCTTCTTTGAATTTTAAAACATTATCAATTCTTATATCATCCCAAAAAGAACTGGCATACTGCCTCCAAATCCAATGACTATACCTGTTTTCTGTTTGCTTACCATCATAACCCTTATACCTTAACAGTTCTTTAGGTATTTCCCTTTCACCAAAATAACCATCAAACCCCGTTGGATGTCCTACGGGTATTTCATTATCACCTTTTTTTCTGAAAATTAAAAGATAATCAGCAGAAGCAACACCGCAATAAATTGAATCATTTACAGATGTCATGTGAGCAAGGTTTTTTTGCATTGTTCTATTTCTTACCGCAAGCGGCTCTTTCCATATACAGTGCCTTGCAATATAATCAAAACCCTCTTTTTTATGAAGTCTTATTATGTCACCAGGAAAGTCTCTTAAACAGTCCGACCCTGAATTACCAGAAGGAACGTCCATACAATGAACAGCGGAACACCGGCCATTTTTGGTAATTCTATTTAATTCTTTTACTACATAACCATAGTGTTTAAAAAAGTCATCATAATTGTCAGCGTTTGAAAGATCCCTTTCGCTGCTACTGTAATGATATAACCCGCCAAAAGGAGGGCTATAAACAGAAAGGTCAATTAAATTATCCTTCATATCTTGCATCACTTCTATACAGTCACCGTGATACAAAGCGTAGTTGTCTTTTATTATTTGATCTATAACCATTCTGGGACCTCAATTCTATTGTCAAAGTTTTGAATATTTCTAATGTCTAAAGAGTTTTTCATTTCTATAACAAGTTTATCCATCATTTCTTCTGCCTGTGTTTTTTTCCTTTCAAGATTAGATATTATGTTTTCATCACCCTGTGTATAAACAAGATCAACATTAACTTTTCTTTTTTGTCCGAACCTATAACAACGCCTTATACATTGATAATATTGTTCATAGCTGTGAGAAGGAAAGTATGTCATATGATTACAATGTTGCCAGTTTAAACCAAAAGCCCCGATCTTTGGTTTTATTATTAAAACCCTGACTTTTCCATCTGAAAAAGCTATTAACTTTTCTTCTTTTTTATCATCATTATCTTTACCACTAACCTGTATTGAATCCGGTATAATCTTTTCTAAAAGATCACCTTCGCGATTAAGATTACACCACACCACAGAGAAGTCTTTTGAATTATTAACAAGTTCAGCGGCTTTATTACACCTATCATCTACCGTTGCAGAGCGTTCTTCTCTTTGCTCTTTTAGTCCAACAGCCGGGAAAGAAAACAACATCCCATTGTTGCGGCCCTTAACCTTTAAGTTAATATGATTTTCTGTTAGTTCTGGCAGGATAAAACCGTTATCCTCAAATCCTAAATCAGATGGATACCGTATTGATCTTGACCAACTTGTTATCCATTTCCAAAAAGACTTGTCGGCATGACCTTTAAGTCTCCATTTTGTGGCTTCTACAAAACGCCCACGTCTATTAGTTGCACAATTATTTTGATCATTTTTGAAAAACTTTCCAAGCATGTCCATATAACCCAAATATCCCAATGCTTCAGAACTAGTACCAAGCTCTACAAAATCATTAGGGGAAGGTGTCGCGGTGGCAAGTAAACGATACTTTATTTTTCGCATAAAAATATTAATCATGTTCTTTATTTTACCGTCAAAGTTTTTTAATATACTTGACTCGTCACAAATCACACCTTCAAAATCATTATAATCAAAATTATGTAATTGTTCATAATTGGTGATAGTGATTTTTCCATCAGGCCTTCCGGTCTTTGATCTTTTTGCTTCAACATTAAACTTTTCAGCTTCTTTAATCATCTGGATACTTACGGCAAGCGGAGTTATTAGCAGAACATTACCGTTTGTTTTTCTTACTATATTTTCAGCCCATACAAGCTCAATAGGACTTTTGCCAAGCCCACAATCAGCAAAGATGGCAGAACGGCCCTTTTTTAAGGACCATGCTAATAAATCTTTTTGAAAGTCGAAAAGAAAGTCAGGCATAAATAGATTTTCAAACCCGTTGTTTTCGCCTAATTGCGCTTTTTCAAATAAATAATCTTTATATTCCATCATAAACCTTATCTAATATACCAGATTAACAAAAATTATTTCCGCCAAAAAACGCCAACATCAACCGGATCATCTGCAATATCAATATAATAATCATATATTATATCCCTGTACTTTGATATTCTCCCCCCTCTACCGGCAATTTCCAGACTTACCACCGCCCCATTTAACCCCGTATTCTTAACAATATCTGTTTGTGTTATTCCATTATCCCGTAAAAGTCCAAGCCTTAGGGATGCTCCTGATAGTTTCGCCATAATATTCCTCCAAAGTTATTGTTTGGATTAATTATGGCATATTAATTTTTAAAATTCAAGTCTTTTTTTAAAATAGTAATAAAAACTTTTTTTATTTATTTTGAAAATAATTGCATTTTTATCTTGACAACTGTCATCTAAATGCTAATATAGTCATAAACAGTTAATCACCAACAGGGAGAAACAAAATGCCAAATGCAATTAATATAATCAATAATATTAAAAATGAAAAAACAGAATTTTTGGGCGTTACGGTTAATAAATATAATTATATTTATGAGATAAGAGCAAGATTGGTCGAGATGGGGGAGCTTGGAGAAATAAGCCCAGTTATTTTGTGGGAGGCCTTAAAAATAACAGCGGATGAAATGACAGAAAACGAAAAAGAAATTGAATTAAAATGCTATTGTAATTAACCACAATTTTTACGAAATTTATTAAATAGAAGGGGTTTAAAAATGCTTAAAATAACATTTGATGGTTGTTTGATAAACGCAGAGAAAGCTTTTGATATTTTGTGTTCAGAAGATGATTTTTGTTGTGAAATCAATTATAATGACTTTTCTGTCGCAATAATTGATTATGATGAACATTTTGAAGATGAAAACGATGTTAAAGAAATTCTCGAAGATGCCGGAATAACTAATTTTATGATAGTTAAAACTTTTTAAGGGGATAAAATGAGTTTAGAAAAGAAAATATTATTAGTCACGGTATTTGTAACAGCGGTAGTTTTTTGGGGAATTATGATTGTAAATATGAACGTGATCGAAAATAAAATCCGAACCGATTATAAAATAGTTGAGGTTGAATAATGGAATTGAGAATAAAAGCGTCTGATTATATTTATTATCCTGCTACCACAAACGGGGATGCAAGCCCACCAGAACCGGAAGATGTAGAAATAACCGGAATTGAAATTTATGATACTGAAAGGGATATTTCATTCCCGGCATTAAGCGGTAAAATGTTTAACTTTTTTATGAATAATTATGAGGAAGAGTTAAGAGAAGATGCACTTGAACAGGAACATTTAACAGAATAGGAGGAACAATGGATAACAAAGCAATAATGCCAATCAACGAAGTATTATATCAGATACAAGCAACACTTAAAGCTCCAAAAAACCAGTATAACAGCTTTGGAAAGTACAGTTATAGAAGCTGTGAAGATATCCTGGAAGCGGTTAAAAAAGAATTGCCTTATGGAACACACCTTAAAATAACTGATGAAATGATACAGCTTGGTGACAGGTATTATGTTCAGGCAACCGCTGTTTTGACAAGCGGAACTGAAAAATTGGCTGTGTCGGCTTGTGCAAGAGAACCCTTGACCCGTAAAGGCATGGATGAAGCACAGATAACCGGTGCGACAAGCTCATACGCCCGTAAATATGCTTTAAATGGATTATTTTGTATTGATGATACCAAAGACCCAGACTCAACAAACGGCAGCGAATCAAAAACAAAACCGGACAACAAACCAGAATCCAAATCTTATCCGAAATCAGATAAAAAAGCTACCGAACCGCAGATTAAGCTTTTAAGATCAAAGCTGAAATTTAAGGACCTTGACGACTCATATGTTATTGATCAACTCGGTGTTGATTGCCTGGAAAATACACCGATCGGAAAAGTAAATGATGCAATAAAATTAATTGATGATTATACGGGGGTATGATGGAAAAAGCGAAGAAGAAATCAAGGGCGCATACAAGATATATGAATAAAGCCGGAATAAGAGTTCCAGGTGTTACCACAATAACAGGCACAGAAGCAAAACCGGCACTTGTGAAATGGGCCAACAAGTTGGGGATAGAGGGCATAGATTCTAGCAAATACGTAGACGAACTCGCTAAAATCGGTACTCTGGCACACTATATGGCAGAATGTTTTATAACAGAAAAAGATCCTGATTTTAAAGATTATAGCCCTGATCAGATAGCGGTCGCAGAAACGTGCATGATAAAATTCTATGATTGGATTGAAAAGCATGATTTTGGTCTTATCGGGTCAGAGTTGCAACTTGTGTCCGAAAAGCATCAATATGGCGGCACCTGTGACATCTATTGCAAACTTGACGGCATCTATACCCTAATTGATCTAAAGACATCTAAGGGCCTATTCCCTGAGCATGGCACGCAAGTCTGTGCCTACGCTGAACTGTTAAAAGAGAACGGAATGATAGTTGATGAAATAAAGATTTTAAGAATAGGCAGAAGTGAAACAGAAGGTTTTGAGATAAAAGAGATTTTTAACCGTGAATTACAAATTGAGAAGTTTCTTGCCCTTAAAAGAGTTTATGATATCAACAAAATCTTAAGAAAAAAGTAATGAAAGCAAAATTTAACATTAAAAAAGTAAAGATGGAATTTATTAAAAAAGGCATAATCCGGTGTGAACTTTGCAATACAGACCGATGGTTGTCTTTTGCACACCGATTAAAAAGGCGGCATTATATAAATAAGGGTAATTTAATAAACGATTTTAATGAATTGTTGCTATTGTGCGTTCCTTGCCACGCCATGTTAGAAAAGGATAAAAACCTAACCGAAAAAACTTTTACTAGATTAAGGGGAAAAGACAATGGTACAAAGTGATTACACAACCGCAGACGAGTTAAAATTCGTCAAAGGAATGGGACTAAAGCCCAAAACAGAAACAGAAACCGCGGTAACAGAATTCAATGAAGTTTATAAACACCTGAGTAGAATAACAGGTGAAACCGTAACCCAAAAAACAAAAGTTGGATCTGCTAACAGTGTTTATTTGCGTGGAGACGTAAAAACACCAAACCTGTTAATAATAATACTGCAATTTGAACCCGAAAAACAATGCAAAATTGAGTATAAAAAAACAACTGTAATGGTACCGACAGCAACTTGTATGGTGGTTTTATGAGGGAAATTCTAATGCAAAAACAAGGCCCGAATTGGAAGCCATACGGAGAAAGTTCAATTCTGGAATCAAGAAATTATATTGATAACCAGGTGTGTCAATTTTTACTCAAAAAGGCCGGTGCTAAAAAGTTAAGAAGCATTGAGCAGCACGGTCTATATTGGGGTTGCATAACTTGTTTAATTCGGCACGAAATATATGGAATTACCTCAAAAAAAGCTATGGCAGAACTTGTGAAAATCAAAGCAGAACAGATTGACAGCATTATTATAGTCAACGGAAAACCGAACATAGTCACAAAATCTGAGTCGTTTGACAAAATGAACCACGCAGAATCAGTTGATTTTATGAATTCGGTTATTCCTGTTATGGCTGATATGTTAGGTGTTACAGAAGAACAATTAATCGAAAATTGGAAAGAAGTATAAACAATAGAAGGGATTAATGCCTATGATATAAAGCTTTTTACGATGTAAAAAAACTATTGCTCTTAAGCACAGCTAATAGTAAAGCCCTGAACCTAACGCAGTTCAGGGCTTTTTTTATTTATCTAACGCTTCGTCAATGTCAATTCCAAACATTTTACACAACCGCCGACAGACCACTATAAGCACCTTGTGATCGGGGTTGTTGAGTATAATAAGATAAAAAACTATACCTAAAATACCCTTTAATATTTCTGCTCTTTCCACTCGTTCTTCAGCCGTTAAAATTTCCATTATTGATTACTTTCCATTCTGGTTAGGATTCTTATTATTTCTTTTTCTGAATCGTTCATACGTTTGAGAAGCTGTTTTTCGGTCTTTAGAACTTGATCTTTTACCGCCATAACATCAGTAACAATTTTTTGGTGTTTTTTTACATACACAGCCTGAAAAGAATCGAAGCGGGTTTTATCAAGCTTGCACTCAATTTTTAGGTCCTGACTTAAAGCCTTTTCTGATAGTTGCGCGTCTGCCCTTAAAAATGAAGAACCGAAAGTTCCTAAAATCATTGTGCAAATTAAAATAGCCTGATACCAACTTAAATGTAAACCGCCTTTGTTTTCCATGTCAAACGCTCCAAACTAACAATCGAATTCATTAACAAGCTGTATGTGTGGCATATCTTTAAAAGACTTCCACAACCCGCCCCACTGTATATTATATCCAAGCTCACAAGCCGCCTGTAAAAAAGAACATGCTACCATTGACAATAAATCAGGTTTCCAACTTGCTTTTCCCGTATCAGGATCAATGGCAAAAAAATCTATTGCTTGACAAAATGTTTCGTCCCTTCTGATTTGATGTTTGCTTTTTTTTATTGTACCATCACATTTTGACCGACCTATTTTAAATAACTTGTTTTGTCTTTCTGTTGTTCGCGCTCCGCCGTCTGTTGGAATACCGAAATCAATCACCGTTATGTCGATTGCTAGCTGTGCAATTTGCTTTAATTTAGGGTCGCACCCGGACATATTTTTTATTGAGTTTTTAGATAGTTTAAACATAATTTATAATCTTTTTCACTTAATCCTCCTTCTGCCAAGGCTCTAATGCTTTCATCATTTCAGGTATCATTTTTACACCCATACCAGTTAAAAGTTCTTCAGATAGTTTGTTCTGAAAATTGTTTTGATAAAACGTCTGAAGATACTGTGTTAGTGCCTGTTGTAATGTTTGTTCTAAGTTTTGTTTTGATAGCAATTGTTTTTTATCCACAATATTACTCCTTCACGCCAAAGATTATTAAGAAATTAAAGTTATATTTTTCTGATATAATAGCCTTCCAACCAAGAATCATATCTTCGTCTTTCATAAACCACACCATGATGGCACCATAGTCTATGCCAATATACCCCGCACCATCATAACCCGTATACATTTCATACTCTCCATAAAATGAACTCACGGTAGGGTCATTATTAACCTCATTAAAAAATGTACCGTCTTCATTAAATGTGTAAACAGACTTTTCTATCTTTGATTTTAACGGAGAGAACTCTATACCCCTATAGGTTTCTGCATTTACTATCCCTGAAAACAATAAAATCATGATTATTATTATTATAACTCTTTTCATATTATCTCCTTAATATTGTTTATATTATTCTATGCAACCAAACTATAAGCCACCAGTGAAGCCTTTATTGATGCGAGGCTTGCCTCTACGGTGTTACCCCACACTTGATTGTATAAGAATGGAGCACCACCAACTGCGGTTATTGTTATTGTTTGTTTAGCTGCTTGTGAGCCATTAAAAAACCCCAACCTTCGATTCCTAAACCATACAGAATCCCCTGCAAATATATCTACATCATCGGTAGCCCATAATTGAAGATCTGTTCCAGCGGCCCATGTAATTAGATTATTAGAGTATCCCCTTATGTAGTTCCAGTCGTAAGCTGACGCTGACGCTCCTATGTATAGTTCTTTATTACCAGATGTCGGGGCGAATCTCATCTCGGTAGAATCTGCATCCATCTTACAGCATCCCGTGAAGATTAAATCGCCACTTTCTCCAAGAGTTATTTCACCTGTTGTAACATCTATACCTCCAGTAACCGTCATACCAGAAGCCGCTGAAACAACTAAGCCTGCTTCTGTATCTATATTAATAGCACCACTAGAGGTTATGTTTATTGCACCCGCTGTAACATTTAACTCTGCATCTGCACTATTGATATTAATTGAGCCAGTGCTTGTTATATTAATCGCCCCTGTTGAAACGTTAATTGCTCCCACGTCACCATCCCATGTGGTAACATTAAGATCTCCAAAGACATCAACCGTTCCCGATACTGCCATACTTCCAGTTACAGACATTCCAAGCGTTGCTGAAATAATAAGCCCGGACGCTGTACTTATATCTATAACACCATCAGCGGAGATGTTTATTGACCCTGCCGTAACGTTAAACGAACCTGTTTCACTGGCTATATTAATTGATCTACCCGCCCCAATATCAATAGTTCCGCCGGTCTGCAATGATATTGATGTGGGTGTTATGTTTATCGTGCTTGTATTAACCTTACCAGCAACCGTGTCAGCAGTTACGTCTGTTAAGGATTCATAATCTGTTTGTGTAACCCTTAATCCTATTGCGGTGTTGCTTAAAACAATTTCAGCGGCATTGGTAGTTACTAAACCATCACGAACATCAACCCACGCCGCACCTGACCAACGATATAGCTTGTTATCATCATTAGTATCTACCCACAAATCTCCAGTGCCTTCTGCCGTTGGCGGTTCATCTTCATAAAATGTAACAATCTTACCGTCTGCTGTTGCTTGAGCTGTTGCAGCATTTGAAAGTGCTAAAGCTAAATCACTATCGGGTGTTGCCGTCCATGTATCTGTTAAGTATGTATATATCTTGTTGCCATCGTTTGTGTCAAACCAAATATCACCCTCAGAACTTACAGCCCCTGCCGGTTCTGCGTCTTGATAAAATGATGTTATTTTACCATCAGCTGTGGACTGAGCATCGGCTGCATCTTGTATTGCTGTGGCTATTCCAGTATCTCTGACAGATACCCACGCTGAACCAGACCAACGATATAGCTTGTTATCATCATTAGTATCTACCCACAAATCTCCAGTGCCTTCTGCCGTTGGCGGTTCATCTTCATAAAATGTAACAATCTTACCGTCTGCTGTTGCTTGAGCTGTTGCAGCATTTGAAAGTGCTAAAGCTAAATCACTATCGGGTGTTGCCGTCCATGTATCTGTTAAGTATGTATATATCTTGTTGCCATCGTTTGTGTCAAACCAAATATCACCCTCTGAACTTTCCCCGGCCGTTGGAGGTTCATCTTGATAAAATGATACAATCTTGCCATCCGCTGTTGTCTGAGCATTATTAGCAGCATCTCTTATTGATGACGTACTATAATCAAGTGTTATTTGACTTTCTGTTGCCTTTTGAGCGGTTCCTGTGTCATCCGCTGTAAATGTCCCTTCGTTTCCGGTATTATCAACAGCCCGGACCTTATAAGTATATTCTGTTGTGAAAGCTTCGGTCAGATCATCATAAGAATTTGTTTTTATTTTATTTAGTGTTGCTGAATTTCTAAAAATCTCATAATAGGAAACGTCTTTGTCTGATACATTATCCCACGTCAACCGAACACCATTTATTATGTTTGAGGCTGCGAAATTTGCAGGGATTCCAGGAGCTGTGGTGTCACCTAATGCAAGAGTTTTTGCAGATTCTGTACCGGTTGCTTCATGGCCTCCATTAACTGAAGTCGCTCTAACATAATATTCTAACCCCGGAGTTAAACCCGGAACGAAGAAAGTACCATCTGCGCAAGTACCTATTTCAGAATAAACACCGCCGTCAACCTTTAACTCCATTCTGGCATAGGTAAAGTTAGATGTTGGAGCCGTGAATGTTACAGTAAAATAACTACCCACCGTTCCGTCTGGCTGAATTGTCTTAACACCTGTTACAACCAAGCTTGTTACGTTGTCAGGTAATGACCTTGCATCTCCTGTTGGAGGTGATGGTTGATATCCGGTTGATGACCAGCTAAAGATACTGTTTGAATAAGTTGATAGCAATAACTTAATATTTGATTTGTTTCTTGTGATAGTTTTAATTCTGTATCTTGCATCTGATAATGCGGGTTTTATAGTCGTTAAACCTACTATCTTACCCTCAATAAGAGTTGCCCCGTCCCTGCCCGTCTCACCCTCAAGTGTTTCATCACCGTATAGGAAATTATTTCTAATATATTGACATATCCTGGATGCGGTCTCGTCATCATTAACAAGCTGTAATTTATATTCTTTGTCGGTTCCGTATGCCTTAGCACATGTTGCCTCACTTGTTTTAAGATAAGAATTGCCGGCATAATCATAATAATAACTAACTGTGATATTATTAACAAAACTTGATGCTTTCGACTCACCTTCTCCGGAATAAGAGAAATTTGAATCAGTTAAATCAACATCAGTTGAGGACTCATAAACAGGAATAACAATTTCCCAGCCAGACGCGCCTTTGGTAAACTCTGCACCTCTGCATGTAAGTTTCCATTGTTCGCGTAAATCAATGGCTTCTGTTTCATTTAAAAACCCACCACCTACTTTTAGATTTAATGAACTCGCAACAGTTTCAGCTGCGGTAAAAGTTGTTGCGTTACAAGTCACGCCCACGTCATTCTCTAACCAATGTTTAAAACATGTAACTGGATTTTCTGAATATGTTCCGCTTGGTTTTTGACCCTTAATATCAGCGGTTATTGTGTAAAGCCCGCCCTGAAAGTTCTTTTGCTCTAAATCAAATACAATTTCTGTTATTCCAGAAGAATCTAAATATTTTGTATACTCACCAACGTCAACTAAGATGCCATCCCGGTAAACATTATCAATGGATTCAGAAACAGAACCCTGTATTTCATAATAATATTTATCGTTTATAAGGTCGGCTTGTGTATAAAAGCAAGGTACATTTTTCACTTCTCCGTAATACTTTGGCACACCTTTGCCAAGTATATTTGCACCGTCTGGAATGTCAGGATGATCGGTTAAATTAAACTTACTCTTTGGATGGTTTACATGCCAAATATCAAGCTCTGACCGTTCAAGAGAGAATGTTGCTTTTTCCTGCGTGAAACTTGCGCCCTCAACCGTAAATGATACGGATTTTAAAACTGTATCTGTGTCAAGATCAACTTTCTTGATTACAACAGTTTTTCCTCTTAGATTCTCTGCATCGTGAATTACTTTAATCGCGTTATCAAGATTATCAAGTGTTATTGTGGTTGTTGATAAACTCTGAAACTGGCTGTAATTGTCCTGTAGAGCGTCTTTAATTGTTCCGGCACTCAAGAGCCTGCGTGTGTACTGAACAGGGCTAGAAACAGGGAATCTGAGCGACTCAAGCGCATAATAAAGAGTTGACGCTGTTAGACTTATCTCAACCAATGTCCTTAAGTTGTATGGCTTTCCACCCGTCTCTTCTAAAATTAGTGAATCTTGCCCGTAATCGTCTGCAAGTTCTGTGTACTCTAAAGCTTCTGCCCTTGTTCCCAGGTAACATTCGCCCACATTTGAGTCATCGGCAAACAAAACAAAAGTCTGACCGTGCTTAATTTCTTGCTTAATTTCTGCAAAGGCTGTGATATCTGCATAATCAAGATTGTCTCTTTTAATCTCAATAAGACGGTAGTTTTCGCCCTTTGCAACCTTGGCAGGGTATCCTGCGTCTGTTGTGGTTTTATATGAAGGATTAACAAGCTGCATCCCAAAAGGATAAATCACATTTTCAAGCGCTGTCTCTGCTCCAATAACAATAGCTGATATTTTAAAATATGTGTATGAGGATGTTTGTGCTGTTACAATAAGGGTTAAAGATGAAGTTGCGGCGGTTGAGAAAAAACCCCTGTAATCTCCGATTAGATCATCTTTAATTAATGTTTTTGCGACACCTCCGATTGTAATTGCTGAAAAATTAGCACCTATTATTGCGATACTGTCAATTGTTCCCGTAAAATTTAAAACTATTGTCTGTTGTACTTTTGAGGTTGACCGCCATTGTTTAAAATTCGTAGAGTCAACAGCATTATCAATATCATATCCGGTTGCTTCAGATGTTGCGGTCTGAGAATTAACTGCGGTAATATCATATAATAATTTCATACTTTTTCCTTCACCCTCAATATGCTGTCAAAGTGTGTTTCAGCGTTTTCTGCGACATCGAAAGTCCCTGTAATTTCACCTAAAATACCTGTTTCCCTGTCTGTATAATATTCATAAACAATTATCGTTCCTGACATTCCAACATCACTTACTACCCCTTTTAAACTTGAAATATCTGAGGTTGTAATAAGATCTTGATAATTAATATTGAACTCGTGGTAAGGTCTGCCAGTATTATTAACTTCTTTGTTATTTCTGTCAAATCTCAATATTTCAGATGGTTCTTTGACTGTTCTCCCCGCGTTGTATCTCGGATTCACCTGGACCTTTTCCCCGCCACAAATAGCACCGATTGAAAAGTAAGAAGCTGAATCAACGGGTGTCTGTGTTGTTATTGTAATGGTTAAGGAATTAACATCGCCATCGAAAAAGCAAACTCCGTTATATCTTCCGGTTAATCCATTTTTAAACGCGGTGAAAGTCTCTTCAGCGGCATTTACCGTTACCTTAAAACTTGCGAAATTAATATTCGCTAAAAACAAGACGTTTATTGGCTCTAAAAAAACAACCGTTAAAACTGTATCTGTCGCATCTGTTGATAGATATTCTAGATATTGATCGTTAATTACATTACAGTTTGTTGCCGGAAAACTTGCGTTTTCTTTGTCCGCTGTGGTGTCAAGTGGTGCATCTGCCTTTAGAAGTACAGTTCCTGTGGGTGTATCTAAATGTCCAGAAGCTGTGTCTGACAAATAAGAAAAGGTGTTGGCATCAAGCCAATTAAAAGTATTTCCATCTTTAAAAAAATGTGCCATTAACGAACCTCTATTTCTTTAATTTCTGGTAAAAGGTCAGGTTTAATAATCAAAATCAAATCGTCTTTAATTTCATCTTTATACTCAATGCTTTTTAAATCCATATATTCTTTAATGTCTGAAACGTACCACCTGTCGTCCGGTTTTTCTTTTTGCACAACGCAGTCAAAAGCTTTACTTGGTTTTTCAAAGGGTTGATTTTTAGCACCTTCAAAAGCATATCTATCAACAGCGATTAACTTTCCATCTTCATCATAAAGATCGAAGACATAGAACGTGCCGCCCTTATCTGTTTTCTTACTCTTAATATTTGCCTTAACA
>Ga0208902_1000608_pt1 | contig 18243 bp, 19 predicted proteins | sample AntAceMetag02UKH_FD_184767 | JGI IMG/M metagenome (GOLD analysis project Ga0208902, IMG submission 184767) | Saline lake microbial communities from Ace Lake, Antarctica - Antarctic Ace Lake Metagenome 02UKH (SPAdes) (version 2) | ecosystem: Environmental > Aquatic > Non-marine Saline and...
GCGGCTCAGTGCGCTTCCCAAGGTCGCAACAGTGTTTGAAGCGATCAGGGCAATAAAGGCCAGGAGAATGGCGTTGGATTTGAGCGTGATTCGGGCTGAAACAAGGACGCCTTCACGGCTCACCTCAAAAGGCCCCAAATAGAAAAGGGGTTGACCGGCAAAGGTCAGGGGAACGACAAGCCACAAAAAAATAATAAAGCCGTTTACCAGGGCAATCCGCTTGGCAACTTCCAGAAAATCCAGCCGGCATAGACCGATTAGAGCAAAAGAGAAGATGAGGGCCGCAATCAGAGCCGGAAACCTGTTTGAAAGGGCAACAACAAAGGCATAGACCGTTGCGAAAACCACCTTGAATCTCGGGTCAAGACGATGTATCTGGGAGTTTCCTATGGAAAATGGCTCTTGCAACATAGAAAGATCAGTCCGTTTTCTTCCCTTCTATTTCAGCCGATTTGCGACGATAGTTAAAATAGGCACCAACACCCACCAAACCCAGAATATAGCCAATACCACCAAAGACATCCCTTGCGGTAGGACTGCTCTCCCGGGACTCAACGAGGATCTTAATTACCGGCTTGAGCCTTTGGTCAAGGGATTGTTCCACGACGCGACGAATTTGCTCCAAACTCACACTGGACTTTGCCGCCTGCACTTCAGGCATCTTCGATCCTGTTTTTTGAGAGACGGTCGGCCTTGGATTTGGCTCGGAGGTCCCGCCTAACTCGCTGGCAGGAATGGTCCATTCACCCCGGTGCCCCATACCGGCCTGAAGGACAATTTTCATGGCGGTCTTTTTTGGTATTTTAAAAGAGAATTCCCCCCGCTCATCTGTTTTGCCCTCAAGAAGCTGCTTTCCTGTAAGATCGTAAACAATAACCTCTCCCCCCTTAACCAGCTTTCCGCCGCCAAACTTGCTTTCGGTGAAAATCTTATCGCCTTCCACCCATGCAAAAATGGTTACTCTATGGGCCATTGCAGGACCTGTCCAGACAACACAAGCCACCATGAAAAGCATAGATCCAAAAACTTTTCTGCAACACATACGATTTCTGGTCAAACCGTTTGTACGCATCTCTTCCTCCAAACAAGTTTTGAAAGATGAACATCTAACATCGAACATCGAACGTCCGGGCCAAAACAACTTAGCGCTTATGGGGCATAAGGGGGAGTCTTCTCAGAATTTCCCGGAAGCATGTCAGGCTGCACCTTCCTGAGAAACGCCACGCAAAACACGGTGATGATTCCCTCTATAATCATCACGGGAAGGTGCGCAATGACCACCAAATAGGAGACCTTGAGAAAGTTCTCCTCCGTGAAGGTCAACGCCAGCCCAACCATAACGGCGCCCAAGAAGACGGAAAGGGCACCGCAGACGAACGCGGCAGGCAGGGCGATGTGGGATCGCTTGCTGACCAGACGACCGAAAAGATAGTAGCAGAAAACTGCCGGCAATGCCATAATCATGGTGTTGACTCCGAGGGTTGTGATCCCTCCGAACTGAAATAATATGGCCTGGAGCGTCAGGGCCACTAATATAACAGGGAAAGCGCCCCACCCAAGGATGAGTCCAACAATGCCGTTGAGAATAAGATGAACGCTCGAAGGTCCGATGGGAACATGAATCAGGGAGGCTACAAAAAAAGAGGCGGAAAGGATCGCGGCGCGGGGAATACGGTCGTAATCCAGTTTTTTCAGTCCAATGGCTGTACCTGCCGCAGCGAACGCAATTCCTGCGATCAGGACCGGACCGGACAAAACTCCTTCAGATATATGCATGATGATATCCTATTTAGTGTCTGAACGAAAACTGTCTTTTTCGTTCAGACACTATTTAGAACAAAACAGATAATTACGCAACCACAGGGATTTCTCCCTCTCGCCCAATCTGACGAAACGGCCTTGTCAACGGACCCGGGAGAGAGCAGGCCCATTTTGTGATGCGTTTAAAATTCCGCTGTCAGGCGCAGCCCGAAGATCCATCCTTTCGGGCTCTCTTTCTCTTTCATTGAATCTTTCATATATTGTACGTCCCCTGTGACGGCAAAGATGTCGTTCAGGGCAAACCGTCCGTAGACCTCGAATACGTCCGTATGGTCCACATCTGAGTTGCCGCCTCTCAGGTGGCCGTAACCGATCCCAATGTTGTCACCCTCGCGTCCCCACAGGTTACCGCTGATGTCTAAGCCACCCGAGTAGATATCCTGGTAATCGATGGCCGCCTCATCGTCCTGCCAGCCGAACCGGATCCATACCCCTAAGATATCCCCCAATTCCTGATCAAAGGAGATCAACGCCGCAGTCAACCGTTCCTTTTTTGTGCCGGCCACATTACTGAAATCACTGCTCGTAGTATCCAGAATCAGCCGATAGTTTCCCTCCCCAAAGCCAAAATCCACGGCGTAAGCAAACTGCATTCCATAGAAATTATATGGTTCATCAAGATCTCCCTCTTCGCCATTGCTCCCCATGGCCATGGCAACGCCTTTTACGGAAAACCCACCAATCTCCCACTCTATGGCGGCGCCGATGTCATAGGACGGCAGAAAAGCGTTGGGGCCATTTACCAGGGCTTCGTTCATAAACTGGGTGAACTCGTCATTGGCAAATGCGTTTTCGTCCATGTAGTCCGTTGCGTCAATGATACCGCCCGTGATTCCCAGGGCGTGATCATCGCCGAACCTGAATGTGTGTTTGTACCAGGCGGTGAGCAGGTAGTCGCGGTTTCTGCCGTTGATGTCTTTATAGTCATCCTGAACCTGAGCCGCCCATGGGGCAATTATAAAAGGGGATCTGCCCTTCTCCATCAAACCGTTTCCAGCCCCGAACCCAAACTTGGCAAAGATTTCATCCGAGTCGGTGGGGGTAAAACTGATCTCCGGCTGGAAGACCAGGGTCCCCCTCCCCTCGCTATCAAAGTCAGGGGCATCGCTGATACTCTGATACTGACCTACCCCGGCGATGATCCCTCCAATGGAAAATTTGTCGTTGATTTCATATCCAAACCCATTCCCTGCCAGCACAAAAATCCCTAAGGCTGCTAATAGACACCCCGGCTTCAACCGTGTCCATGTCTTCATGATATCTTTCCTCCACTGATATCTATTTCTCTTTCCAATCATGAAACTTGACCCATATAACGGCGCCCAACTCCACGTCCTTTTCTTCACCCTTGATTTTCATTTTTTTATCAGAGGTGTTCAAGGCCGCAAATCCCCACCATCCCGCTTTGGGAACCGCATAGGTGAAAACGCCGTTTTTGTCCGCCTTGACCGTCTGAGTAACCATGTAATCCGTGGGCGCCTCCGCTTTTTTATCCTCGTTGTAGTATTCTACTTCAATCTCGGCAAAGGGGATCGGTTTACCATCCATTTTTACTACTCCCTGAAAGATGTTCCCGGCATAAAGCCCGAACGGTTTTGACAGGGGAACAATCTCGGTCTTGAGGCCGATTTCCTCATCCCATCCTTCATCATCACCAAAGGCCGTCACGACGGTCTTGGTATAGTGGACGATGAAGCAGTCTTCCGCAGGCTCCCAGTAAGGATTTGGCTCCATAAAAAAGGCGTAAACACCCGGCCTTTTGACATTATAGTCGGTTGTCCAGGCCTTGTGCCCCATGACCTTGGTTTGTTTCAGCTTTCCGAGCAAATCCTGTTTTTTGCCGTTTGCCATAACCCCGAACACCAGCGGCTTTATCAGCTCCATTCCTACACCTTCAAAAGGGTGAGAAAAGGAGAGCGTAAGAGTAACATCCTTATTATCTCCCTGCATGACCATGCTGTCCGAAGGGATAACCATCCCAAAATGGGCAAAGGCCGTTTGAGCGGCACAGAAAAAGAACAACCCCAAGACACAACCAAACACCAACTTTTTCATCACTTTTTCCTCCATAAAATATTTTTGTTAAAAGTCTTATAGAAACAAAAAAGGCCACAAAAGCCCCAAGGGTTTTTTCAAAACCCGTTGGCCTTCATGGCCTAAAAAATGCTACAGTTTAATTAAGTTTAATTAAGATTAAACGTCCGGCTTCTTGCCTGACCTGGTGTTTATATAGTTGCAACGCCGATAGATGTCAAGAGTTTTTTCAACCTTTGTTCTTTTGCCCTTTTTCAGAGACCGGGCATGAACCTAATTTCTTGATATGAAAGCACCCTTGCCCTGACATGATTGCCTTCTCATCCAAAACCCGGGCCAGGGCTGCCGAGATCTGTTCGATAATATCTATGACCTGCGTAGCGGGGGTGGGCCTTGCGTAATGGCCTGCCAACCGGTTGACCCGCGCAGCAAGGATAGCGGCCTCTCTGACATCAATGCCGGCGCCGATCAAGGCCGCAACAATACCGGTCACCGTATCCCCGGTGCCCCCAATCGCCTCCATGGCCTTTTCCACGGGCAGGTCAATCGTGGTATGGACCCCTTGCCGGTCGGCCACGTAATCGGGCTGCCCTTTCACAAGTAGGCCGGCAGCAGCGTTTTCGTGCTGGTAAGCCCGTTCAATCAGTGCAGGCGCCCTCATTTCCTCGTGCAGGATGAACCCCCGTGTGTAAAATGGATGCGGGGCCTCTTCATCCGCCAAAAAGGCCAATTCCCCCACGTCGGGGGTGAAAAGATCATATTCTGATGCCTGCCCACTCATCTTGGCGGCGTACATGAAACCGGCATCCGCAATCAGCACAGGCCGCTTTGCCATCTCTTCCACGGCAAACAGGACCCGGTTGTGCCAGTCCACGTCAGGCTGGAGATAGTGAAAGGCAATGGCGTTGATATCCCCTTCGACTGAATTTTCACTCAAACGGGCATACAGACGCCGACTGCCATCTCCCAGTCCGATATCACCCACAAGATATCCAACAGGCGGAGGCTGGCCCATGACCTCACCGACCTTGATGGCAGCGGCGAGAAGGGCAGGGGTTCCCCGGTTTACAGGAGCACGGTTTCCCTGGATCGAAATGAAATCATCCTGGAGAACAACCTTCCCAGTTATCAGCGGGAAGTCCTGATCAGGAACGGTGCCAACCACAGCTAACATTGACGTCTCATCTCCTCGTATGCCAGTTGAAGGGCATAACCGCAGAGGGTATGGCCGATCTCCTCGGGCGCCGGAGCGTCCGCCAGAGGTTTTCCCACCATTTCCTGAGCTAAATAGGGCACATCCGGGCACCCCCCGCCGGAGATATTTACTATGGCCCGGGTCTCCTTATCAACGGTCAATTTCATATTCGCGGCACGGACCATGAAATATCGCCCATAGTCCTTTGTCTGGAAGATATCAACCGGTCGGAGCAGCGGGCTGCTGACAGGGACTACCTGCAGGGGTTCTGCTCCCGCTGCCTCGAGGGTTCTGAGGATATTCAGTTCTTCAATGAGGGGAAACTCTATAACCAGATCGCACCCGGTCCGGATTTCAGGCGGCGGCCCCATGACCCGGATCCGCCATCCCTCTCCCTTGAGAACCGTCTCGGCCCGTATCACCTCGCTGGTATTCTCGAACACTAAAATACCGCGATCCGGCGCCTTGGTCTTGGAAGAACCCTTAGATCTCTTTCCCTTGAAAAAGGTCAAAATAGACAACGTCAACTCCCGACAATGGTGATTCGGTATCCCTCTCCCTCTTCCCTTACACCTTTAACCCCCCACCCTTTGCTCTCAGCGGCCCGGCTCACATTTTCCTTGGAGGTATCCGTATCCACCAATATTTCGATCTCCCCTTGTGACGCCTTTTTGATTTCATCCATGGTCATCAGAACTGGCTGCGGGCAACTGAGTCCTCGTGCATCAACTATCGTATTCATTCCAAGTCTCCTCCCTATACGCGTTTTCTCATTGTAAAACCTATAAACAGACAGACCAGAAGCCCGATGATTGTTGCGGCGATACCATGGGGCCCGACCCCTGTTGGCGAACTGGCCAGAGCGAAGTTGTGCGCAAACCCGGCGCCGACAATCATCCCTAAAACGAACACCGCGGCATCGCCGTCACCCTCACCTGCCAGAAAAAGCTGCCGACCCGGGCATCCCCCTGCCAATGCAAAGGCCAGCCCGGCTAAAACCATCCCAAGAAAGTTCCATACCTCCATGGTATTGGCCACCGGCTGGTTGACGAATCCGGGATGGAATTGTCCCACGATCAGGTTTGTGATGAATGCAACCACCGCAAGGCTCAGGATTCCCCAGAAAAGATGGGTCTGACGAAACAGGATCAGATCTCTGAAGGCCCCCATTGTGCAGAAGCGGCTCCGCTGAGCAACAAATCCCACGGCAAGGCCCACTAAGAGTGAAATAAGTAAGGGTGCATGCATGGCCCCCGGTCCTTTCAGACTGTAAAAAAGAATCCCGCTTTTGGGCTCTCCATTAATCTGGGGGAATATGAGCATCAGGACGAGGAAGCCCAACATGGTCAGGGGCAGTAACCATCCCACCGAGGTGTGGGTCTTCTCGCTACGTCCCAAGTTGTACCCACTCTTGAGAAAAAGAGTGCCAATCCAGATGCCGAAAATCAGGCCGGCTATACCGAAAAGGGCGTTTCCATCACCGCCCGCAAGACGCAGGAGGGCCCGCCACGGGCATCCCAAAAAGACCAGGGCACCGATCATGGCAAAGGCGCCTAAAACAAATCTCACAATCGGCGCGGAACCCGTCCTGGCCCGGAATTCCTTGAAGAGAAGAGCCGCAATCAGCGAGCCTAAAACAAATCCGATGATCTCGGGCCGCATGTACTGGACTACGGCAGCGCGCTGAAGTCCAACTGCCCCTGCAATATCCCTTTCAAAGCACGCAACACATATCCCCATATTTCCGGGATTGCCCCATTTCTGTAACAGGGGTGCAAGTACTCCAATAAAGGCTCCTACCCCGATGATTCCCCAGCGGCTTGCAAAAAAGTTCTTGAGTTGTCCCATCCTGCGCCTCCTTGTCATAATTTGAAGAATTCCAAAAAGTCCAATAGCAGCGATCAGGCCTCATCCCGGAGGGTTCATCTTTCTGCCGGCACAGAGAATAAATAGAGAAAAGCTATATGTCAAACTGGAAAAAACGATAAAACGGGGCAAAATGATCGGAATTCTCTATGGATGAAAGGGCAATATCCTGCCGGTCGTTTATCTCGACCTTGATCACCTTTTCCCATCTCTTGGAGAATTCTCGGGCCAAAGCAAGAAAAAAAATGGCAAAGGTCAAAAAAAAGCTTGACATGCCCTTTTTGCAATGGTAGTTAGATTGGTAAAACTTACTTTGAACTTTCTAACATGAAAACACCCTATGGAAAATAGTGCAATAAAAAGTGACTCACCTAAACCGCTGACCCCGACTATGGAGGATTACTTAGAGGCTATTTTTAACTTGGGCAGGGAAAAAAGGGCGGTCCGGGTCAAGGATATTGCCAAGAGACTCGGGGTTAAGATGCCCACGGTGACCAATATGCTCAAGACCCTCAGTGAGAGAGAATTGATCGAATATGAGAAATATGAGTATTTGGAGCTTACGAAAAGGGGGTCTGATGTCGGTGAAGAAATCAACAGGAGACATCATGTCTTGCGGAGTTTTCTTACGGATATCCTCGGTATAAATCTTGTGAGGGCCGATGAAGAGGCCTGCAAGATGGAACATGCGGTCGGTGCCGGCACAATGGACAGGTTTGTTGAGTTTATGGAATTTATCCAATCGTGCCCAAGAACCGGGGAAAACTGGCTTGAGCGTTTTGAAGAATTCAGGGTTCATGGTAGAGACAGGGAAAAATGCATGGAGCATATGAAAGAGTTTGCCAATGGCTTTGGCATCAGGATTAAGGACATGGAGACACGGGAGGGGCGTTAAGATGGTGCTTAGTATGGTTGACCAGGGAAAGGAGGTGACCCTTGCCCACATAAACGGTGGGAGAGGCATGAGGTTAAAGCTTTACAGTATGGGGTTTGTACCGGGTGCGGCCTTTACCGTCTTGAGCCGGAACGGAGGAGGACCCGTTATGGTCAGGGTGAAAGACTCCAGACTGGCCATTGGCCGGGGGATGGCCCAAAAGATAGTTGTGGAGTGATTTTTTTTGCGTATAGAGTTAGGGAGGCCTAACTAATTTAGTCGATGTTAACAAATGAAGATTGCAAATAAAAGGGATCTGATCACGGCCGTTGACAGAAGCGCCGAAGAGCTTCATCAGCGTATTGATATGCATCGCTGTCTTATGGCCACCATACTGGAGCAGAGGGTGGGTGACGGGACACTGAAAAGGCTCTCTCTGTCATCCTATTCCCCTGTTGAAACCAGGTTAAGAGAGGCTCTCAGCGAGACTATAGAGGTACTGGAGCAGACCAGGAAGGCCTTTAAGTCAAAAAGGTTAGAAGCATTACGTAAAAGGCTCACACACGTATTGATCGAATCAAAATAAGACAGACAGGGATGTCTTACGGTCTCCCGGCTAACTGGGCGGGAAAAAGTGAAGGCGTAACTCAATGGCAAACAAAGAATTGGGTTGCGCCTTTTTGTTTCTCTGCGGAGAAACAAAAAGGCGCCCGCGAAAGCGGAAGAGAAAGGAGTTACCATGCAGACAGGAACAATTCAAAATCTGATTGGAATGGATCCACGGGATCACAGCGCCTTCCCTGCCGGGTTTGATTTTGAGCAGACTGGAGAACATACCGATCCGCTGCCGCTCCGGTTCTGGGAAATAGACCATTTTTTCAAGTGTCCGGCTATTGGCACGTGTCTCGATATTGCCGAACAAAAGCAGATCCTGAAAAACGCAGGGGTTTCACTTAAGAGAAGAGACCCCTTTCAAATCCATGAAACCTTAGTTGCGACTTCAGAAAACGAAAACAAGATCTCGCGCAAGGTGGATCTCAAGCTTGGCCGAAAATTCCGGAGCGAAATAGAAAAATCGTTTGATGTGCCTGAAGATGAATTCATACGCCTTTGGAAAGCCCATTTTGGGAACGGGGAATTTGAGGGCATCTTCTGGGTTGCCGCCATCCGAGCGGACCTTTCTCCTAAATCGAGAAGAACAATTTTCGGGGATATTCACATGGCCATGCATTTAGGCGCCAGACGTCAAAACCAAGCGAAGCAGGCCCTTGTTCATCAACGAGAGAAAAGCCAGGAACTTACCCTCAGGCTCAAGGAGGCAAGCGGGACAGGGAGGATTCTAAGAAAAGAGAACAAAAGATTGAAAGATAGCCTGGCGAAATTACAGAAGAGAAACTTATCCGTTGAGAAAGAGAAACTCCGGCTCGAAAAGGAGTCTGCAGGGCTGCAACACAATTCAGTATTGGGACAACTTCGAACGGAAAATCAGGACTTACAATTGCAACTAAGGGGCTTGTCAAAGGCGATAGAGGATTATCGACTTCGCTTAGATGGTCTTCAGCGTCAAAACTCCCGGTTGGAATTACAGATTAATACGCAACGTGAAATGAACGGGCATTTGGGAGAGGAAATTGAAATGATTATCACGCAGTTCTCCAGTATGAATCGCTGTGATGAGACATGTCCATCCTTCAGCCTCTGCCGGAAACGGGTTTTGATCGTGGGAGGGATGACAAAGATGGAGGCATTTTACAGGAAATTGATCGAAGAAAACGATGGCGTATTTGAATATCACGATGGCTATACAAGAGGAGGCACAAAAAGCCTGGACTGCCAGATAAAGCGGGCCGATGTGGTACTTTGTCCGGTTAACTGCAACAGCCACAATGCCTGTTCAATGGCAAAGAGATTGGGCAAGAAGTACAAAAGAACTGTCAAGATGCTACCCGGCTCAGGTTTGAGCGCAATTTCCCAGGCCCTTTTAGAGTATTGCGATGTGCAGAGTATTCAGTAGAGCATGTTTCTCAGAGGCCGGCATTAGTAACGCGAAGCTCTCTTTGCGCACAGATCAAGCAGACAGATTACGGCAGTCCTCTTATCAAGGAAATAGACCCCGGAGTTGACAACAGGTCCCGATTCAAATAGAGTTAAGTCTGAATCCTGTGATCAAGGATCTGCCCTCCTCGCTGCGGTCCGGAGGGTTTTACACGGACTTTCCGGGTTGGAGGATATGAAGCATCGAGTAATCTTTTCCTTAGCGCTTATTCTCTTTGTGATGTTCGGGCATGTCCCCCTGCTTGCCCCCCATCCCCACGTCTTCATCTATAACTCCATCAAAGTCGTTTTTGATGAAAAAGGCCTGGCAGGTTTTGAAATGAAATGGGTCTTTGATGAGATGTTCAGTAACATGATCATCCATGATTTTGATAAGAACCGGAACGGGCACCTTGAATCCTCTGATATAAAGGATATAAAGAATGGTGCTTTTTCGAATCTAAAAAAGTTTAATTATTTCACACATATTAAGATTAATAATGGAGTTTTTAAAGTAAATTCCGTTAAGGATTTCTCTGCCGAAATCAAAGAAAATACCCTTATCTATCGGTTTTTTGTTCCCTGCCATGTCAGGGCCGGTTCGTCATTCAAGGAAGTCAGGATTTCCATATATGATGTCAGCTTTTATTGCAGTGTTTTCTTGGCGAAGAACCCGGTAGGTTTTGAAAACACTTCTTCCTATGAACTGCATCACCAAATCGGTAAAAATAAAAAAGAGGCCTATTACTATGGGCAGGTCTGTCCAGATGAGATCATTGTCAGGTTCCGGCGGAAAACTGGGTAGGGTATCCGTATTTATTCTGTTATCGCTCCTTCTGATCTGGGAGGCGGTCCCGGCAAAGGCTCAAAACCCATTTACTTCGAAAGACGACCAGCAGCGGCTTTCATCTGATCCCCCCTTACCGCATCCATTCCTGGGAAAGATCGCTTTCTGGCAGCAGGAACTTAACCGGAAGATGGCTGCTCTGACCAGGGAGGCGAAGGGAACAGGGAGTATCCGGCCCCTGCTTGGTCTGATCTTAATCGCCTTTGCATACGGTGTGCTCCATGCTGCCGGACCGGGTCACGGCAAGGCCGTGGCCCTTTCCTATCTCCTTTCGCGGGGCAAGCACCTGAGCCTCGGTATTCTTTTGGGAAATCTGACAGCCCTTTTCCACGCACTTTCCGGGGTAGGCCTGGTACTAATCGTAAATTTTGTTCTCCAAAAGGGTGTTAGCGGATCACTTGGGAGTGTGACCCACACAACCCAGCTTATAAGCTATGGTCTCATAGTGCTACTTGGAGCAGTCCTCCTGATAAGGAGCCTGATTTCGTGGTGCAGGCAGACCGGCTACAAGCGATCGAGAAACATCGAAGGGTCCAAAGATAGACTGAGTCATCCATTATGGCCGGCAATTGCCGCAGGAATGATACCCTGCCCGGGCGTTGTGTTGGTGATGCTTTTTTGCATGTCTCTTGATGCCCCGGGTTTGGGCCTCCTGATGGTTGCTTTCCTCACTCTTGGTATGGCCGTGACCATCTCGGCCGTTGGAGTCGCCGGCCTTGTTGGCAAAAACCTGGTTCTGAAGGCCTTAGAGCGCCGACGCACAATGGCTGAAAATATTGAGCGTCTTATCGAGACCGCGGCCGCCCTTATGGTTATGAGCCTCGGACTTCTCTTCTTTGCCGCAATTCTCTGATTGCATTCCGATAGACTAATCCTTAGCGGCTCACGCCATTGGGTGAGGCAATTATCTTGTTGAAGAAATTATCGCACTTAACCAAAAAAACTCTTGACAAGGTTTTTTGTTTGGTGTATTAGATTCGTCTAAGTATGTTAGGAAACTCAAATTAGGAATGTCTTACGGCCCTCGGTCCCTATCAGGGAGCGCGGGGGAAGTGAAGGCGTAACTTGGATTTAATGCCGGGTTGCGCCTTTTTGTTTTTTGGGGTGGACAAAAAGATCAAATTCAAGGAGGGATTATGTCTTTATCATTACAAGATTTGGAAGTTAATTCCAAAGGAAAAGTGGTCGGATTTACCAGGGGTGCAAAAACATACATGAACAAACTACTTGCCATGGGCCTGACAAAAGGCTCTGAATTTACAGTAACCCGTGTCGCTCCCTTGGGCGATCCTGTTGAAATTAGCGTGAGAGGATTTCATCTGACTCTCAGAAAGGCTGAAGCTGACATCTTACAAATAGAAAGGAGCTAAAAAAATGGGTGCGATAACTATTGGTCTGGCAGGAAATCCAAACTGTGGCAAGACCACTCTGTTTAATAATTTAACAGGGGCTAAACAAATGGTTGGTAACTGGCCAGGGGTCACTGTGGAAAGAAAAAGCGGGAGTTATAATCATCGTAACAAAGAGATCGAGCTGATCGATCTTCCCGGTATCTATTCCATTTCTGCCACTTCTTTAGATGAACAGATTGCTCGCGATTATGTGATCTCCGGGGAGCCCGATTTGATCGTAAATATCGTTGATGCATCCAATCTTGAGCGAAATCTTTATCTTACCGTTCAACTTCTCGAGATGAAGGTCCCCGTCGTTGTTGCCCTGAACATGATGGATATTGCGGAACAGAGGAAGATCAAAATCAACGTGAAAGCACTGGAAGAGTTCCTTGGATGCCCTGTTGTGCCAATCGTTGCCAATAAAAATAAAGGGATCGATCAACTCAAGGATGCTATCAACAAGATCGGTGTGGAGAAGCAAGTCTCTTCTGCCGTTATTGAATATCCAGCTGAGATAGAAAAGGCGATAATGAATCTGACTCCCGTTATCGAGAAAGATGCTTCCCGGAGAAAAATTAATACCAGATGGCTTGCAGTGAAGCTCCTGGAAGATGACGAAATGGCTAACGACCTTACAGGGGATACGGCAAAATCTGTTTTGCAAGAAGCCAAAAAGGAAATAGAGGCCAACCTGGGTGATGAATCCGATATCATGGTGGCAGATAGCCGTTATGGATTTATCAATGGTATTTACAGGGATGCTGTTCAGAAAAAATTTGAGGTTAGAAGAACCATCTCAGATGCCATCGATACGGTATTGCTTAACCGTGTTTTGGGAATACCTTTCTTTCTATTGGCCATGTACATTACTTTCATGATCACAATCAATATAGGTGGATGCTTTATTGATTTTTTTGACATTTTCTTCGGGACCATTTTCGTTGATGGATTCGGCAATCTTCTTCTATCCTTGCATGTCCCTGTCTGGATAAAAACCATCCTGGCCGATGGAATCGGAGGAGGTATCCAGACAATATCCACCTTTATTCCTCCCATAGGCTTTATGTTCTTGTGCCTTTCCATTTTAGAGGATTCCGGGTATATGGCACGGGCAGCATTTGTCATGGATCGATTTATGAGGTTTGTGGGGCTTCCTGGAAAATCATTTATACCTATGCTCGTCGGATTTGGATGCAATATCCCGGCAATCATGGCAACAAGGACGCTTGAAAACGAACGGGATCGCACCCTGACCATTATGATGAACCCTTTTATGTCCTGCGGTGCACGGCTTCCAGTCTATGCATTGTTTGCAGCGGCCTTTTTTCCGAGATCAGGCAGCACACTTGTCTTTTTGCTTTATATTATCGGCATTGCCATGGCAGTTATGACAGGTTTTATACTAAAAAGCACCATTCTTAAGGGCAAGCTTTCTCACTTTATTATGGAGTTACCACCCTATCATCTGCCAACTGCAAAAGGCATTTTTATCCATACCTATGATCGTTTGAAGACCTTCATGTTTCGTGCGGGCAAGGTCATTATGTCCATTGTTATTATCCTAAGTTTTCTAAACGCGATAGGTACTGATGGCACTTTTGGTCACGAAGACAGCAAGGATTCCATTCTGTCTTCCATAGGCCGAACTATTACCCCTATCTTCCACCCCATGGGGATATCACAAGATAACTGGCCGGCCACTGTGGGAATATTTACGGGCATCTTTGCTAAAGAGGCCGTAGTTGGAACACTTGATTCCCTTTATGGTGCCATGGAAGTAAAAGGACAGGAAGGAGATGCAGAAGAAGGAGAATTCAGTTTTTGGGGCGGCATAATGGATTCCTTTGCCTCAATTCCCGCAGCATTTTCAGGTCTTGGGGCAACGGTAACCGACCCCCTGGGTGTGAGCATTGGAGATGACCTATCAAATCTCAAGGAAGTGGCGGAAGAGCAGGAGGTCAACACATCTACCTTTGGTGCAATGATTAAAACGTTCGACGGCAAGGTAGGCGCCTTTGCGTATCTTCTCTTCATCTTGATGTATTTTCCTTGTGTGGCTGCCATTGCCACTGTCTACCGGGAAACAAATATGAAATGGACCGTTTTTGTTGGCGCGTATACGACCCTTTTGGCATGGGTATCGGCGACATTTTTTTATCAATTGGCTACTATAAGCAGACATCCGGGCACATCGCTCATGTGGATTATTATTCTGGGAATCGCTTTTATCGCATTTATCTTTGGCATGAAAAAGGCGGGCAGAGAGATATCTTCAAGAGTCCTTGCAAAGGAAGGATTGCAGCACGCATGATTCTCGCAAGGAAAGGAGTGCTTTTCGTGATCTTAACCGACATAAAGAACTTTTTCTCACGCCAGCGGATGGCTTCCATTTCGGACTTGTCAATACATTTCGGCGTGGAGCCTGATGCCCTTAGGGGAATCCTGGATCAGTGGATCCGCAAGGGAAACCTGTGGAAGTTGCCTCAAGGCAAGACATGTAAGGGATGCTGCGAGGCGTGTAATTCAGATCATACGGAGATTTATAAGTGGATTGGGTAAATAACAGTAACATATGGTGTCCCGCGGGATCGCGGGATTGAGGGATTAAATGAAGAACTGATATCTTCATGAGGGATGTCTTACGGTCTCCGGCTCTGTGCAGTGCGGGGAAAGTGAAGGCGTAACCTGGGGCTTTTGAAGAAAGCCCGGTTACGCCTTTTTTGTTTTTCAGAGCGTTGCTTCAGTCTCGAGGCACCTTTGATTTTTGGAAGAGACCAGAGGCAGACGAAATTTATACAAACAAATTTTTTATGGAGGAAAGAGATTATGAGAGTAATGAAGAAGTTAAAATTGGGGTTTTTATTAGCAATCTTAGGGGTCTTTTTACTGACAGGCAATGGGTTTGGATATGAAATCAACGATAAATTCTCCATTGGGGGGATCATCGCCGGGGTAGGCCAATATCAGAGTATCAGCGATGCCCCAGGCTTTGAAAGTGAGGGGAGAGGTCTTATCCTTTTTGAGCCTGAGATCAGCTTCACCCCCACCGACAACGATGAGCTCTTTGTCAAGTTCGGGTTTGGAGCGGGAAACGGTTTAGATGGAGAAGGCCGGTCTCCCTTTATGATTGCCCCGTGGGGTGGAAATATACAGGATGACTATAAAGACATCAACGGCAGAAACCGCGACTACCTGCTCACGGCCTGGTACAAACACACCTTCAGCTTCAGCGAAGACCACTCCCTGGGGCTCACTGGCGGGATTATTGACGCGACGGACTACATGGATGAAAACGCCTTTGCCAATGATGAGTACACCCAGTTCATGAATGGAGCGCTCGTGAACGGGCCCAACGCGTTCCTGCCATCCTATGACATCGGTGCCGCCATAGAGTGGGAGATTGGTGGATTTTCCGTGAAAGGTGTTGCCATGGCCTTAGGGAGCAATGGTGAAGAGGGAGACCTTGACGAACCATACAACTTTTATGGAATGCAGTTTGCCTACACCGTGGATTTTGGCTTAGGGGAGGGGAACTACCGGCTGATTGTGGATACTACGAGCAGTGATTTCAGCAATGTCGCCGGCACAAAAAAGGAACGGCTGAGTTGCGCCATGATCTCCTTTGATCAGCAACTCGGGGAGATCCTCGGGGCCTGGATACGGTTCGGATGGCAGGATGACAAAGCGGCTGTATATTGTAAGAGCATCTATTCGGGTGGCCTAAACATAAGTGGAAACCTCTGGGGCCGAGAGTGCGACAACATCGGGATAGGTTATGCTCACCTGATCGGCGGTAACCTGGAGGTGGACCACACTGACGTATTCGAGGTCTACGGCCGGTTTGGCCTGACCGACATCTTCGCCATTACGGCAGACGTGCAGTACATGAAGGACTCCATGAACGTGGGTGACAGCCCCGACGGTTGGATCTTCGGTCTGCGGATGACAGCGGAATTTTAGTACATTTAAAGATAGGCCTTAACTTACTCTCTCCTAAGCCTGAGAGGATGGGGGGCACTTCGCCGGTTGGCAATGTGTCCCTCTCCCTAATAAACAGAGAGCCCTCGGGGCAATGGAACAAACAAAAACAAATATTCCAGAAGAGCTTCTATGGGGGTCATGGATGAATAAGGCGCTTCTTATCACCCACCTCACCTCACGGCCCCTTCTGTTATGGCGCCTGTTTGACCTTGACCCCCAAGCGCTATTGAGCCTATACTCATTTGCCAGGAAAGAGAGTTCTTTTCAATACTCTATCGGTATCAAACCGATCATCTCTGCCACCTCAATTTCAATGGAATAGAAATCGGATCGCACTCTTTTCTTGCGGGGTTCTTGGCAGGAGTTTGTTTGTATGGATCAAAACACCAGAAGAAACCTTTTTTTGTCCCTCACCAGTGGTCTGTTGTTGGGCCTTCCCTGGTCTGTTTCGCCTTTATTCTTTCTCATTTTCATCGCCTGGGTACCCCTTTTATTGTTAGAGAAGGAAACCCGAGATCAACCAAACCACTACACCCTGTTCAACTATGCCTTTGTCAGTTTCCTGCTGTGGAATATTGTAGGAACCTGGTGGATTACACAGGCACAGTGGTTGGGGGCCATCCTCATCATGGTGGCCAATTCCCTTGTACAGGCCCTTGTTTTCTGGTCCATAAGCCGAGTTCGGACAAGCCTGAAAATCCCCCTGTTATTTCCTTTTCTGATTATCTGGATGGGATATGAGCATTTTCATGAGATCTGGGACCTGGCCTGGCCCTGGCTCAATCTGGGCAACGCCCTGGCCACAGCACCCAAACTCATTCAATGGGTTGAGTATACAGGCATTCGCGGGGGCACTCTCTGGATTATTCTGACCAATTTTGCGATCTTTAAAATGGTTGATACCTATCGGAAAAGGGGTTTGCGATCCATAATTCCTATGGGTGTCGTAACCGTTCTGCTGGCCATTATCCCTGTTCTGATCTCCTATCAGATCTTTGACAATTTTAGGGAGGAAGGAGAAACCGTTACAGTAGCCCTGGTTCAGCCCAATCTGGACCCATACACGGAAAAATTCGTGCCGGAAAGGGAGGCCCAACACTTAGATGAATTTTTCAGGACAGCGGATTCCATCTGCGACGAGGAAACCAATTACCTGTTCGGCCCCGAAACCCTAATTGTACAGCAGATTGACGAGAAAAATCCGAGTGCCTCGCCTTACTACCGTCAGTTGTTGGATTTTCAGGCAAAATACCCGAAGCTCAACTGCCTTGTGGGGGTCCACAGCTATCAAAAAACTGGGGAGGATGTCCCACCCGGGAGTCGTTTCAACCAGGAAGAAGACTTCTTCTACGAGGCCTTCAATACCGCCCTTTTTCTTTCACCCGGATCCGCGCCCCAATTCTATCACAAGACCAAGTTGGTCCCCCTGTTCGAGCGCATGCCTTTTGTGCAATATCTCGGCTTCCTTGGAAAATATTCCCTGGAACTTGGCGGATATAACGGCACCTACAGCCTTCGTCAGGAAACCCGTGCATTTATGTCCCCCGATTCTTCCATTGGCATTCTGCCTATCGTCTGTTTTGAGTCGGCGTTTGGTTTCTACTGTGCTAAAAATCTGCCGGAAGCAAAGGGCTTTATCTGCATGATCACTAACGACGGATGGTGGAAAAACACACCCGGTTATCGCTACCACTACAATTTCAGCCCCGTTCGTGCCATCGAGTGCCGCCGGGATCTGGTACGGGTGGCCAATACCGGGGTCTCAGCCCTCATCGACGCAAAAGGGATGGTGATTGCCCGCACGCCCTGGTGGGAAAAGGCCACACTCAAAGGCCAAATCCATCTTCGTCAAGGCCGGACTTTTTTTGCCCGGCACGGGGACTATTTGGGGCGTATCTCCATGTTTTTGGGGATCTTTCTGATTGTGTGCGGGGAAATTGGAAACCACGTCCGGAAAAGGCGAAGAGGAATTTAGGGATTGATGGATTGAGGCTGTAGGTAGATAGGCTGTAGGAGAGACTCATGCGTACCCTGATTCGATCAATGTGAAAGCCCTAACAGCCTTCAGCCGTAACAGCTCAATAAATAGGGGTAACGGACATGGATTCCCGCTTTCGCGGGAATGACGAAATGAGATAAGCACCTGTCATTCCCGCGAAAGCGGGAATCCAGTGTGTTCATATGCAAAGGCACTTAC
>Ga0208902_1000611_pt1 | contig 18193 bp, 27 predicted proteins | sample AntAceMetag02UKH_FD_184767 | JGI IMG/M metagenome (GOLD analysis project Ga0208902, IMG submission 184767) | Saline lake microbial communities from Ace Lake, Antarctica - Antarctic Ace Lake Metagenome 02UKH (SPAdes) (version 2) | ecosystem: Environmental > Aquatic > Non-marine Saline and...
AATCCAGTTCCCTTTCAAACTACCATGATAAAATTTCAAAGAAATTTTATCCGTTCAAAGTCCTTGTGGGCCCAAAAAACAAGCCACCCTTCCTGGGTGGCTTGTTTTTTGCCTATAAGCACGCAGAAACTTACGTAGTTTGATAATCTATCATCATTTAAAGCTATTGCTATCTTCAATCCATATATTTCCCCAACCAATTCAGTTCCCTTTCAAACTACCATGATAAAATTTCAAAGAAATTTTATCCGTTCAAAGTCCTTGTGGGCCCAAAAGAAGGAAAACGACTTCATGTCATTTTCCTTCTTTTTTTTGCCTATAAGCACGAAGAAGTTTGCGTAGTTTGATAATCTAACTTCATTTACAGAAAGTGTTTTCTACAATCAAAATATCCCACAACCAATCCAGTTCCCTTTCAAACTACTAAAGAACTAATTCCGCAGGAATTTGTTTCGTTCAAAGTCCTTGTGGGCCCAAAAAAAGCAGGAAGATGTTTTATCATCGACCTGCTTTTTTTACGTCTATAAGCACGAAGAAACTTGTGTAGTTTGATAATCTATCATCTCTTGATTCTTGATATACTCTCGAATCATTTTCTCACCCAGAAATGCAAATTCGTAAACCCTTTCTGTCGATACTTCGGAACAAATACCACGTGATACTTACATTCCCTCTTCGTATGTGCTATGCTTCTCTCGACAGAACCTCTTCAAGTCTCACCGGCAGAGCTGGTGGTTTACTTTTTATAATTAGCATTCGCAGAATAAGTACTCGTTTACCCTTTTATTTAGCAAATGAGAGAGTTTTGAATCAGTGTGTAGTAAGAACAATTAAAAAGAAGGAAAATTATGAGTAAATTGAAATTTGGTGTTATTGGTACTTCAAGAAAAGAGGATGAGAGACGTATCCCAATCCATCCCGAACATTTTACACGCCTTCCCGAACACGTTCGCCGTCAGTTGATATTTGAGAAGGGCTATGGAAAACCTTTTGGTATTACCGATTCAGAAATATCGGATCAGTCCGGTGGTGTTGCCACACGTCATGAACTACTGGCCGGGATAGGGAATGTCATTCTTCCCAAACCCGTGTTAAAAGACTTTGAAGAATTATGCGAGGGCGGAATCCTTTGGGGCTATCCGCATTGTGTACAGCAAAGATCGCACACCCAGGCTGCTATCGATCGGAAGCAGACACTTATCGCTTTTGAGGATATGTTTGTTTGGACACCGAATGGGCAGATTGGCCGCCACACTTTTTATAAAAACAACGAAATGGCAGGCTATTGTGCGGTATTACATGCCCTGCAACTGAAAGGAATGGACGGGCACTACGGTAATCAGCGTAAAGTAGTCATTTTCAGTTTTGGTGCGGTCAGCCGTGGTGCAATATACGCCCTGAAAGCAAGAGGCTTTAGAGATATCACAATTTGCATTCAACGCCCCGACCACGAGGTACGTGAGGAAGTACTTGATTGTCACTATGTCCATATTCGGGAAGGAAATGAAGGTGAAGTACGTATTTTGGTTGTGGAGCATGATGGGTCTGAAAAACCATTGATTGATCTGCTCAGCGAATCAGAAATTATCGTAAACGGAACCCTGCAGAAACCAGATCATCCTATCAATTTTGTGACAAAAGATGAAATATCTTATCTCAAGCCAGGCTGCCTGATTATTGATATCAGCTGCGACGAGGGTATGGGATTCTTTTTTGCCAAACCGACATCATTTAAAAATCCTATGTTTAAAATTGGACCGGTAGATTACTACGCCGTGGATCATACACCAAGTTATTTATGGGAAAGCGCCTCGCGGGCAATCTCTGGTGCGCTCATTATCCATTTGCCGACTGTGTTATCGGGGTATGAGAGTTGGCAACAAAATGAGACCATTAGACAAGCTGTTAATATTGACGCCGGTGTTATTCAAAAACCAGATATTCTATCATTTCAGAATCGTGAAGCAGTATATCCTCACGCCTACATTAATATGGGGTCAAACTAAAGCTTCAAGGAATATTGGATAAGGGAGCACAGAACGACGTTTTGAGCTGCAGTTCGTTTATCATCATAGCTGTTTTCATCTCTTTGCAAGTAGAATTATCGTTTCCTTTCAATAGGGGAACATAACAACCGGTTAAGTAGCGCCCTCGTTCCTGAGTGAAGTAAAGGATTCGGCACGATTCTGGAGTGAGCGCTCAACGAACGTCTCCGCCAGAATCGTGACAAAAGACGGTGACTACTTCAACCGTTTGTTATGGCTACATTTTTTATATTTAGATTACTTTTTCGAGGAACTCTCTTGGTGTCACAATTATTTGATCTTTGGGGAAGTGCTTTATATTTCCTGTAATTAAATAATCAGCATTTCCACTTAAAGCAACTTCATAGAATTTTTTATCATCTTCATCATTAAAACTTTCTAAAATTGGATTTGATATTACATAAATACAGTCTTTATTTATATAATCTATAAGTGGATCAATTATATCTCTGTTGAATCCAAACTTATCTCTACTCAGTACATCTTTGTGTTCTGCTAATATTCTATTATCAAAAAGTAGGTTAATTCTCTCGTTAAATAACAAATTTATTATTTTCCCCGGTAATCCCCTTGAATTTAAAAATCCGGAGATTATAACATTTGTATCAATAACAACATTCATTTAATTTTATTTCTGTATTCAGTTATTTCGTTTTCAATTTCATCATTGCTTAATTCAGAACTACCACTTTTCATGGATATTTCTTGCATTGCTCTGACAGAATTGATAGCCCTGGCCTTCCTTACCGCTTTTACTGTTTCTTCTAAATTTTCATCACTTAGGGGTGTTAGCAATGCTATAGGTTTACCATTATTGGTTATCACCATTTCCTGCTCGTCTGGTAATTGTTTCCAAATCTGCGCGGGTGATGTTCTTATATCACGAACGGTTATAAATTTCATACTCAGCTCCTATAACTTTAAAATACTCTATTGTCACCCATTTGTCAACATTGTATGTTTTTGTCAATTTACAAGATAGAAATTGCTCAAACTTAATGCAATTTTTATGATATTTTTTTTCTATGGGCATAACGACTTAAATAAGTTGCAATGTGTTTTGTGGCGTGCGTTTTTGCTTCCCTGCAAAAACCATGACACTAGCATTGTCTGCTCCTTTTTCTTGTTAAACTGCTATCAATATTTTTTAAACTAGTTTTTTGAATTAGAGTTATAATCTATCATTCATTTTTTTATATATAAAACCTTTTTCTCTTTTTCCTATTGCTATAGCAATTATGACTAATTCATTATTTTCTACTTGGTAAGCTAGCCCTGCCCTATACCCGTAACAAATAACTGAACAGTTTTCCCTAAGTAGTCTATACTCAAAGGATGTATATACAAAACCAAATCAAACGAACCATATCTACTCCTGCAAGCAGAGAAATTATCCGCAAGCTGCTGCAGGATAAAGAGATCAAAAACAGAACAAAGCTGGCTAAGAGAGTATGTGAAGAGTTTAACTTCTATGACACTCGTGGTCAGGCACAAATAAGCGGTTGCACAAAGGGCTCTGCGGGAACTGGAAAAAGCAGGACATATCACCTTGCCTGCAACCAGTAAAAAAACGGGTTATGGTACACCGCGTCGGTTAGATTCTCCGGTTCCCATCCCTGTGGGTGTTCCGGGAAACGCAGGGGATGTGCAAGATCTTCAGCTCATCCTGGTGGAAACGAAAGAAGAGCTGGCGCTCTGGAATGAGCTGATGCTCGGAGAGCATCCATTAGGAGCAGGACCGTTAGTGGGAAGATAATTACGCTACCTCATCGGCTCCGGGCATGGCTGGCTGGGCGGTTTTGGGTTTGCGGCTCCTGCATTGCAATTAGCTGACCGTGATGCATGGATTGGGTGGGATGCTGCGCAGCGGCAATCCTATCTGCATGTTATCATTGGGATGAGCCGGTTTCTGCTTCGGCCGAGTGTGGTATGTACGAATTTAGCCTCAAAAGTACTGAGCATGAGTATGGTGCAGGTAGCCGATGATTTTGAGAAAAAATATCACTATAGACCATTGTTAATTGAAAGTTTTGTAGATACCAGTCACTATGTAGGAACCTGTTATAAAGCAGCAAATTGGCTGGAGATAGGGAAAACAAAGGGACGGGGGAGACAAGATCGTTTTACTGAGTCTGCCCTAAGTGTGAAAGCAATCTATATCCACCCGCTGGAGAAAGACTTTCGCAAACAGCTGGGGCTTTCATCTCATGCGGGAAAGGGTGCACTGGAGATACCAGATGGTTTGGATGGATCCGGGTGGGCCGAGCATGAATTTGGGGAAGCTCCCTTAGGAAATAAACGATTGGGCAAGAGACTGGTGAACGTGGCAGCAGCGAAAGCTGAAGTGCCGAGCCGATCCTTCTGCGGAGTAGCGAAAGGCGATTGGGCGGCAACAAAAGCGTATTACCGCATGATAGATCAACCCGAAGAGTCTGAGGTAACGCTGACTAATATTATGGCACCGCATCGTGAGCGTACGATACGGCGGATGATGGGACAAAAGACGGTGCTGTGTATACAAGATGGGAGTAAACTCAATTACACCAATTTGGATCAGTGCAGCGGACTGGGGGAGCTGAAAGCCAATCAAACAGGGGCGAAGGTGCGTGGCTTGAATTTACATTCCACCTTAGTAGTCGCGCCGAACGGACTTCCTCTGGGTGTACTCAAAGCGCAGTGCAAAGCCCCGGAAGCCAAATCTCCTGATGATAAAAGAAGCCCGGCGGTCATTCCCATTGAGGAAAAGAAGAGCTTTGTGTGGATTGAGCATCATCGTGACTTGGTAGAGATTGCCGCTGGGATTCCCCATACACGGCTTATTGATGTGTGTGACCGGGAAGCGGATTTTTTTGCGTTGTTTGACGAACAAAGACAACACCCCTGCGTTGATCTATTGATACGAGCAAAGCATAACCGGAGTATCAGCAAAGAACCCTATAAATTATTTGCCGCAGCCCGGGAGGCTCCGGTACAAAGCCGAATCTCCGTACCCATTTCACGTCAGAGTGCCCGGCCAAAGAAAAGCAAACAAAAAGCTCGGGTAGCCAGAGTTGGACGAGTAGCAGAGATGGCAGTACGTGTAGATACACATTCAGCTCCACCCACCCGAATATTACGCTGACCGACCCCCGATTGATATCTGCTTAAAACCCCCATCGTTACTCGGTGAAGCAGTGCTTCTGGTAGCAAAGCTCGGAGGATATCTGGGAAGAAATAGTGATCCACCACCTGGGTATTAGCTACTTTGGCAAGGGTTCACTGAATTTCAGTTCATGTGCATGGGCTTTGCATTATGGGAAGATGGTTAACGCGTATGGGAGGGGGGTATGGGTAAAGGGCAGCCCTAGGAACCTGTATTTGTAATTAGTATACGCAAAGCATTATCACATTTATCGTGTCCTATTATTTTTGTGCAAGTTGGAGAAACCTTTTTACTATCGCCGTCCATGAAAAATGTTTTTCAGCGGTATACCTGCTTCTCTTTCTGACAATATTCAATTCGTCTTCATTCATGTTTTCATAATATGAAAGAAAGGTATTGATAGTATTGGCAATATTGAATATCAGATCATCATCAAGCACTAATGCTTGAAGTCGTTTTATATCAAACAAGTCTTTGAACTCTCTGATATAGACATTCATCACATCCCTGAATCCGCTATGATTTGTTTGCATTGGAAGAACCCCTGAAGCAAGGGCCTCAACAGCAACCATCCCGAAGGCTTCAGGGAAAATGGATGCCGCAATAGTTATATTTGACACCGGTATTAGATCCTTTAGCTCATCATGTGTCATAATCCCGGTAAAGATTATTTTGTCCGCGATATTGTTTTTGGCAGCCTTAAAATAGCTCTTTGAAAAATCATGCTCCTCCAGTTTGCCTAACAATTTTTCGTAATATTTAATAGAATTATTCTCTTTTTCATTTGTAAAGAATTTTTCATTTCTTAAAAGTTCTATGAAAACGCTTTCATTACCTGTTTCGAGGGCATTTACCAGGGACTCTAGGTATCCCCGGTAAGAACCAAATCCTACAACAATAAACTTCGTTTCCGGATGTTCCAAAAACACGATCGGGGCAGCCGTAATTAATAATTGTATCCCCTTGGTCCAAAGATACTTCCCGTAATAGAGAACAACATTATCCTTATTCCACTTAATATCGCACAGGTTCTCTGCAACATCTTCATCAGGTGTCCAATTATCAAGCGAAGTGTTCAGATCATCATTTGCATGTTTTACCTCGAGATAATTAATAGTTGATGTGAATCTTTTTCGAAAAGCAAGCTTATCGGCTTTTGTTCTTCCTTTATGGTCCGAGTAATTCTTTATGTTCATTTGAAACAGGTTATTAATTCTCTCTTGTTTTTCGCTTGAGTTCCCCAAGGGCTTGAATTTTTCAATGTCAACACCAGCTGAAATAATAATTGTCTTTTCTGAAATATTCGGGTCCTGTTCAAAGAAATCCATGAATTCATCTTTCGAATGGCTGCTTACAAAGACTATTTTTTCAGACCCTCTGATAGACTCAAACGCATATTTCTTTAAAAGCTCGCTTTTCCTTACTGAAAAGTTCAGGCAACTGCCGTGTACAACCATGAAATGACTTCCCTGATTGGCATTCTTAAGTGCTCTTGAAGTATATACTGGTTGCATTATCGTATGATTAGAAATAAATAAATCGTACTTTTGGGTCGTAATAATTGTTTCAAGCGCCTGTTGGTTTTTATCAATGTAGGATTTTATCTGTTCTTCAGTAATAGCTGTGAATTCCTTAACTTCAAAACCTTCATATTTATCATAAACAAAAACGGGTAAAAACCCATCCAGATTTGGACGATATAGGATGCATGTCCCTGGATAAATTGTATTTCGGGATAATTTAGAAACTTGTTTCTTATTATCCCGGGAGAAGTCTACTATTTCTGAAATATAATCAAAGCCTTCAGGTTGATTCTCTTGGCAAACTACTGAAACGTCATGTCCTTGCTTACAGAATTCCAAGCATAGATTTGACACATATAAGTTGCTCCCTGTACCTCGAAGCAGATATCCGTGAATAATCATAATATTCATTTCATTCTCCTTAATTTCTTTTATAAAAATAAAATTGCTTTTTGAATTAAGACATGTTTATCCACTTGTGTTTAAAACAAATTAATAAATAGAAATGAAACAACCTGATTCCCTGGCATGATTGAAGCGACCAAACCTAACTCTATACTAAAGAAGGAAATCAGATATGAATAAGTATAACACGCTTTTGGGGCGATTGTTAAATATTTGGTTTGAAATCCCAATTTGATCAGTTGGTTGAAGAGTACAAAACCAAGAAGCCACGTTTGAAAACGTAAATGTTAATTTATTTGAATTGTATCCTAAAATCCGTTAATTTTGTAACCATGAACTCTTATCTACCCCGAGCTGAGCTAAAATTTCTCGCTGCTTGACTGTCGACTCAGTAATCAGCGACCCGTAGCGATCAGAGTGAGTGATTTCACATATACCTGAGAGATCTTCCAAAATCTCCCTCACCGAAAAATTTGTTGAGGTATACAAGCCCAGCTTGTTACGACAGAGATACAGGAGAATAGCTGCCAGGTATTGAATGAACAAGCGTGCTTTGGCATTAACACTGCCATGTACTCGAAGACGTTTCATATCCAGAGAGTTTTTTATATCATCAAAAAATTTCTCCACGGAATCACGTTCACGATATAAGCGTAAGGCTTTCTTTGCGTCTTTTTCTGCATTGGAGAGGATAACGAACATAGCACTGAAACTTCGTTCTTTTGCCACGGCAGCATCTTCATCAAGTACGACCGTACGACCCCGCTTGGGAGTCTCCTTTACCGTGAAATAGTGTTGAAACAATTGTGGGATTTCAGAAAGAGCGTCTCCTCCAATTAGTTGTTCGTAATATGCCTGCAGCTTTTCATTAAAACGATTCAGCCGCTTCTCGGCCAATCGGGAGCAGTAGTAGAGGTGAGCGTAACAGCGTCGGTTCTTTTCACTGCCAAGCGAGAGAATCTCGGTTACCACATAATAGCGATCTTCCTGATAGAAAAAAAGCTTTGAAGGAACGCGCATGCTCTCTCGATGCTTCTCCTGCAGGTTCCTCATGAGTGTACTTCTGCAATCAGCCATCATGAGAAATTTCAAGCGTTTGTCCAGCAAACTGTTACGGTTCACCTCGCTGTCAAATCTCTTGTCCAGCAGGAGTATCGGATTGCCTAACCCCAGATGCGTAAAATACACCAGCTCTTTGGTCAGCACCGTCACATCCGAGATGTTTCCCGGCAGCATCCGTACGGCAACAGGCAGCATCTTCGATGCGCTAAATAGTCCCAAGATATTTACCTGTTCCAAACGCTCGCGATCCCGGTTGTATCCGTATTTGACCAGTTTGTTCCCGGCCGAATAGGAACTCACAGAGGTCAGATCCATGCAAACCGTGTCTTCATTGGTAAACTTGGCGGCCCAGCGGGTGTAAAATTTCCCCACCGCATCAATGGTTATAGTAGAAAGAAACTTGCTGATTCCCTGGCTTGAAAGCACTGTTGCATCACCGGGCAGCTTCTGGTTCCGTGCCCAAGCTGGATAATGTGATAACGCGGTACCACGAATTAATATATACTCGGCCAAAGCCAGCGCCTGATTTCCAGCCTTTTTTCCCAATGCCAAGATAAGGCAACGCTGTATTCCTTCGGAAACAGCCACCGCGGTAATCGTCTCGGTTGCCCCAATTACTGTACTGGTAACCGAGATTTTTTCTCCGGTGGGAGCCAGCTGATGTCGTTCACGATACCGTGCATTAGGGATGAAGGTTCCATCAGGACCGTTTTTACCAATGCAGAGCTGCTTATTATAAGACTGTTTCTTCTCTTTGTCATATTTGGAGACACACTCATACACATACTGAGTACCGCGAATGGTATGGATGACAGTATATCCTGGTTTTTGAGCCTTTGTATTTCTCATGGTTATAAATTATAACCAGTTTTACGATAAAAGGCAACCTTACAGCATCCCTTTTTTATTATTATATATAGATTTATGTATATTCATGGTTGTAAATTATAAGAATTTTAGGTAGTGAAGTGCGGATGGTGCTGCACTCACTCCCAGAACAGTGCTGCACTCACTCCGGAGAATTCATTTTAGAATATAATTCTATTATTTCTTCAATTCCTCATTCTTATTGTTTCTTCTATATTTTTATTTTAATTCATCCCATTCCGGATTTTTTCTTTCTGGTACTGACAACATAATATTATCAAATTTCTTTAATAATTCTTTTTTATTGCTTTTAAGTTCATTCCTAAAAAATTGATTAGATTCTAATTCGGCTAATTCTTTTGTGAATGAATAAAGAGCAAATTGATTGATTGAAACACCTTGAAGAAGTGAAAATCTTTCAATTCTTTCTTTTAGTTCTTCTGGTACACGAATTGTCATTACATTTTTACTTTTTTTCATATTCATTTCTCCATTTGTATAAGAAATCACCAGGAGTAATGACTTCAAACGAATCAAGTGATAGTTCATTTCCTATGGTAAAATCTTTAATATTCTTAGTAATCAGATATTTGCTTCCGCTATTAAAGGCCAATTCAGCAAAAATGTTATCTTTTTCATCCCTCAAATTTGGTCTCCATAAATAATTCATTGCATAGGGTTCGGCAACAAGTGCAATAAATTCTAATACTGTATCAACCTCTTTTTCTTTTTTTTGAATAAAATCTAATGTTCGTTTTCTTTTCATAACATCTTGATATTCTTTATATACAGGTATTGATATAGCGAGAGTAATATTTCCATTTCTGATCATTTTTAAAATTTGGTGTGAAGCTCCGGAACTACTATATAAAGCCTGGAAAATAATATTTGTATCAACTGTTACTCTCATAGCAATTATGATAGCATATATGACTTCACAAATCAACGGCTGTTATAATCTCAAAGTGAATCATTGATAATGAGAATTTATATTCTTCTACCTCTTGGGATTCCTTTACGCATGAAAAATTATTCTACTGATATTCAACATTCTCTTTGAATAGTCTCAGTTCTAAAAATGATCATAACGACTCGCTGAGTATGCCCTCATTCCTGACGCACCAGCGTCAGGAGTTGGCGCGGATTTTGCGTGAGGCGATCAACCGGAACGTTTATTCAAAAATCGTGACAAAAGACGGCGTCTACTGCTATTGAATGTTATGTTCCGATCTTTACTTTTAATCCGTCTGGAATATATTGTTCGATTTTTGAATCTTTTGTTATTAAGGTATAACCACTTTGAATTGCTTGCCAAATCAATAATCTATCAAATGGATCTCTATGATCCTCTTTCTTAGGAAGCTTATAATATGAAGCAAATACTTTATAATCCAAATCTACTATATGATAGCCCGATTCTAATGCAGCATCAGCTACTTCTTCGGGATTTAATCCATTCAATTCTAATTTCCCTAAAGAATATTTTAAGGATATTTCCCATAAATTTATTCCGGATATATATTTTTCATCTTCATCATTATTATAAATATCTAAAACTTCACTTTTTATTTTTTCTGGTTCAAATAAAGACCATAAAATATAATGTGTATCTACTAAGTATTTCATAAATTCAACAACTCTTCTTCTGTCATTTCAAAATCGGATTTTACTTTAAATGTCTTATCTCGAAGTAGTCCTAATTTTATTGAATTTCTTTTTTTATATTCTCTATACGGAATAATAACCGCTACATTTTCTTTCTTTTTCCCATAAGTGATGATAATCTCCTCACCGGATCTTACATCATCTATTACTTCTGAGAAATGTGTCTTGAATTCTCCAACCGGTAATGTTTTCATATTTTAAATATACATCTATTTGTCAAGTTGTCAAGCATTTCTCAGTTTCTTACTTTCTTTGTTCTTATTTTTTTCCGGGAAATAATACCTTTCTGATCTCGCCCATCCCCCGCTGAAACCGTGACAATAGACGGCGACTGCTCCAAATTTTTTGTTATGTTGAGATTATCATTCATGCTTTTTATTCTTTATTATTCATTAAATCCTATAACGTTCGTTTTCATATTTTTTTAAATTCTTACAATTTTGTCCAATTTTCTATTTCTAAACCTTCAATTCTTTCAAAATGACTTACATTATTTGTTACCAATATTAGATTATGTGTTAAAGCTGTAGATCCTATTAGTAAATCCATATCATCAATAATTCTTCCTTCTTTCTCTAATTTCGCTTTAATTTCTCCAAATGTCTCCATTATTACAGGTGTTATATTTATAACTGGAAATATTTCTATTAATCTTCTTACATTTGCTAAATTTTTTTCTTCATATTTTGATTTCTTTGCACCATGAATCAATTCACCATACGTAATTACAGATATTGATTTTGGTTCATTTCTTTTTTTCCTAAAATTATCTAATACTTCTTCTTTTCCTTTTAAACTATAAATTAGAATGTCTGTATCAATCAAATAATTCATTATTTCTTCCAAATCTTTCTGAATTTTTTCTACTTTTTCTTATATCTTCGATTATTTCTTCTGCACCTCTTTCATCCGTCCAACTTCCTGCTAATTTAAGAAATTCATCTGTTGGATTTGTATCGAATTCTTGTGGTTTAGATAAGTACTTTTGAAGGATATAAACTACTTCTTGGCTGATTGATCTTTTCTCATTTGTAGCTAATTCTCGAATTGATTCATATAATCTTACATCAATATCTTTAACTTGTAAATTTGCCATTTATTACCTCTACGTATATTATAACACTTTTCATGAATATTTCATAGTATTTCATGATGTTTCTTTGAGTCTTCTTTGCATTTGTTCATTTTTTAACAACAGCTTCATCTTACTCTTTCTTCAACATAACGCCGTTTTGAGCTGCTATACGTTTTGTGGCGTACGTTTTTGCTCCCATTGGGATTTCTTTTCACATGGAAAACTTTTTCTCCAGATATTCAACATTTTGTTTGAATAGTCTCAGTTCTAAAAATGTGAAAATCCAAAAACTTTCATGACGTAGCACATGTAGATTCACTTTTTTAACCTGGAGTAAATCTCTTACATTCTATAGTTGGGATATATCGATAATGCTTATCGTTTGCAGTTAATAATATTTCTCCATTTTGAACAACTGTAGCTGCTATTAAAGCATCTGCAAGCATCATGGAATGTCTTAATGCATATTCTTGCACATAGAACATCGCTCTAGATGAAATTTCTTTATTTATTTGCATTATATCTATATTCCACTTTTGGATTTGTTTTTGAAATAATCTTGTTTCATCTTTATTTTTCATTCCCTGCAACAATTCCATATAAGTAATTACAGAAATTGAAAAAGGAATATTTTTTTCAATAATTTCCTTTGCATTTTCATTTCCTCGGAGATACCAAATTATAACATCTGTATCGATGATCAAAACTGTCTTCCCTTTCTCAAATCTCTTACTTTTTTCTCAACTGATTCGTCCTTTTCATGTTTTTCCCACATTCCAAATATTGAGGTATTTTCAGTTTCGGATGTTTCTGATTTAAAGGGTATAATTTTTACCACAGGTTTTCCTCTATATGTGACTGTAATTTCTTGTCCGATTGATACTTGATCAATAATCTTTCCCGGTTGAATTCTAAGTTCCTTAGTCGTTACTTCCATATTGGCTCCCTCATTGTGTACACCCCTGAGTGTACACTCTTAAGTGTACACTCAGGTTTAATCAAAATCAAGCCTTGTTCTTTTAAAACCCACAGTTTTTAGCGTTTCTATTTCTTTTTCCAAAGCTGTTCTTCCACCACTGGGGTTATATTTGTTTTCCTACACTTCTTGCAGTCGATTATTAATTTTTTTGGTGCTTTTGCAAATACTTGAGTTGCCGTCATAATTTTACGACTAAGGCAATTTTGGTCAACAGTTACGAAATTAGTCATTCGATGTTATAGAAAGTTTAAGCAGTTTGTATAGATCACCCTTTCATTATTTTATAATACTCTTCTGTGTCAGAAGAAAAAGGAATAACATCTAAATCCTTCTGCTCAGATACCCATAAATCAAGCTTTGTCTGCATATTTAGCCAACTCTCCGGGGAAGTATTTGTGGCTTTAGAAATTCTTACTGCCATATCTGGACTTAAAGACGATTTCTCATTAATAAGTTCTGAAAGTGCTTTTCGCGACACTCCCAGATCATATGAGGCATTTGTAACTGTAAGTCCTAATGGAATTAAGACATCTTCTTTTAAGAGAACCCCAGGATGTACCGGTTTCCTTTTAATCATCATATCTGACTCCTAATGATAATTTTTCATAAATTCAAGTCTACGATCTAAGCTGTCTTTTCATTAAAATATCTTCAATATTTCTTCTCCCATCTATTACAGCCATAATATATATTTTCTTTTCTTCAATTTTATACATTAATCGCCAGGGTGATATTATTAATTCACGATATTTCATTATATTTTCATTTTTTAATTCCGGGATTATTCTCCCTTGTTCTGGGAATTTATCCAATTGCTTTACACTGTCTTTAATTTTATAAAACTTCTCTAATGCTATTTCTACAGAGTCATTGGCGATATATTCAATTATTTCATTTAGATCTTTATTAGCAGTTTCTGTCCATATAACTTTCATTTTACCCATAATAAATGCCTTATTCTGATTTCATCTTCAATAATTTTTCTTCTATGGCACTGTAAACTTCATCTTGAGTATAAACATTTCCATTCTCTATATCTTTCTCACCTTCAGCTAATAATTTAAGAATACCAAGACTATTTCTCATATCTTGATATGATTCTGTATCCATTAATACAGCTTTTGCCTCACCGTTTTGTGTTATTACTATTGGATTATGGGTATTGTTTACACGTTTTAGCATTTCTGCAGCGTTAGTTTTTATATACGAAATTGGTCTTATATCTTCTCTTAAATTCATCAGCTTGCCCCCCCCCTAAGTCAATATATTGTACCATATTCGGACTGATTCATCAACTCTGAATTATTCATACGACTCAAATGAGCTGCAATGCGTATGGTGGCGTGTGTTTTTGCTCCCATGCAAAAACCATGACAATAGCGTTGTCAGTTCCATTTTTCTTGTTCTAACACATATTATTATTCATAATGTGTCCACATTCTGATTATTTTTACTATTTTTTCTTCTTCAAGTACCTGATATATAATACGATGTTGAATATTAATTCTTCTGGAAAACGCTCCTGTCAAATCACCAATTAACTTTTCATATGGGGGATAATCCTCAAATGGATTGTTTTCAATAATTTTTAATATTTCTTGAGCTTTCCTCTTTAAATTACTCTCTGAGAGCTTTTCAGCATCTTTTTTAGCATGTTTCGTATACAATAATTTATACATTTACCAATCCAGGTCTGAATTCAAATTATCTACAGAGGTTTTCATCCCCTCAACAATTGATTCCCTCATACCTGGTATGGATAGCAAATATAATGTCTCTTCTATGCTTCGCCAATCTTCTTCTCCGATTAAAACTGCGGAGCTGTTTTTTCCTGCAATATGTACTGGTTCATGGGAGATATTAACAGACTCTACAATCCTATATAGATCTTTTCGTGCATTTGTAATATTTATTGAGCTCATGGATTCCTCCGTACGGCTAACCGTACGTTAAATATAATACAATATTTTAGTATTGTCTATGTATTAAAATTTATTTCACTCATAACAATCTCCCACTGCCCTATGAGGCCAAGTCTCAATAGCACCAGAAGATCCTTGTCTCCTGAAATTATATAGGGTATATTTCCACTTTTTGCACAATTTATAAATTTGTCATCTTCAGGATCTCGAGAGTATGAATCAAAGTATTTGTTTTCAATAAATTCTAAATTCTCTATTAACAAGGGTTCAATTTCTTTCCCTACATTTCTGCCTGATTTTTCTGTCAGCCTTTCTATTGTTTCAATATATTCTACAAAAATCTCTTCAGTACAAACCATTTGGTAGATTTTGAAGAAACAACTATTAAGGATTTCTCTTGGCTTTCCTCCAAAAAAATTCCCGATATTATTACATTTGTATCAACTACGATGCGCATTCTTTCTGCCTCTTACCTCTGTAATTGCTTTTTCAATATCACTTTCTTTTAATTCTAATTCACTCCTGATTTCTTCCTCCAGTGCTATTATTTTATCAAATTGGCTCATCCTTGGGGTTTTAATGGGTTTTAATAGAATATTGTCACCTTCCTGTATAATTATCATTTTTGCGCCTGGTTCCAGATGCATTTTCTCTCTGATACCATTCGGAATAACTACTTGACCGCGAGTTGATAAACTTGTTACTTCTAGTATTGACATATTTATCTCCTATAAGATATTCTTACTTCAATATAAGACATTCTTACTTACAAATCAAGCGTTTCCATTAAAACATTACTCCTTTCATATCTTTTTCGTTGTGAAGATTGTATATTTTACTCTTTTCTATATCATCGCAACCGTAGAGTATTTTTATTTCAGAATCCCTTTTTAGATTATCAACTATGCACATAATTGTATCTATTTTCTTATTGGCTTTGGATCCAACCCAGATATCAATTCCACCACCATCCATCGCTGAAGTGTTTTTCAAATAACCATAATTAACAGGATATATAAAATTAGCAAATCACGGGTGAATAGAACCTTTCAGTCTATCAATTACAATTTCTGATGTCTTTAGGAAAGGAAGATACAATCCCAAATGAGGGATATCCACTCCTTCATTTCCACAATGCTTCACAAATTCATCTAGCATTGGCTTAGAGTTAATTTCTCCCATGATTCCAATAAAATTTCCTACTGAATCATTTAAATTAGTTTTATAAAGACTTAAATATGGTAGTATTTGTTCAGATAATGGCAGTGGTTTTTGAGTGTATTTATGATTGTTAATCCACCCAATACAATCAAAGTTTATGATATTGCTGATTTGAATATTTTCACTCTGAACCTTTTCAACAAATTTAGCGCTTCCAACAATATAAAGAGATTGATAATTTAATGAATCAGGGAAAAATTCTTTAAATTCATCAATATAAGTCTGGATAAGAGCTAATTCATCATGATCAAGTTTATCCTTTAGTTCATCAAAAATATCTTGGAAAACTTCATATATTGGTTTGTCGGCTTGTCTTCTTTTATAAGATAATCTACTAATTTTTTTGCAAAGTTAAACATTTTTGCAGATGTAAATCTGTGATTTTTATCCATTATTCCAAGTGAATGTAATTTATCTTTTATTGCTTTGTACAATCCTGGATGTTCTTCTTCTAATGTAAATACTGCAATTATTGTTGTCGGAGGATTTTCCATCATACTCAGTATTCGTGCAGCTTCTAAGGAAACTGCAACTGCAGATAGATTATCGTTTGCTCCAGGACTATTTTCAACTGTATCGTAATGTGAGCCAAGAACAATAGCGGGTTTTGTAAAATCACCAATCCACCCTATTACATTCTTAAAAGGTTCATCAAATCCTTTTACGTAGAACTCCTGTACCTCTGTTCTTATCCCATAAGATGTCAATTTATTAACTATATAGTCGCAAGCTAAATTCAGTTCAACCATATTGTTTAGAGGATATTTTGGTCCCTCCAAATCTACAATAGTATTAAAAATTTCTTCAATGTTAATACATTCCAAAATGCTTTCAATTTTCATTATAAAATTCCCCCAATCTTGTAATAGTCCTAAAAAAAATAATATCTAGCATTGTCTGCTCCATTTTCTGGTTATAATCTGATACTTATTTTTTATTCTTCAATTCCTCAGTTTCTTACTTTCTTTGTTCTTGTTTTTCTTTCCGGGAAATAATAACTTTCTGATCTCGCCCTTCTCCCGCTTGAAAAATAACCTGATATCTCAATTTTCTTTCTTTCCCTATACCTTTTCTCCCATTAGGATTTCTTTTAAAATGGAAAACTTATTCTCCAAATATTCAACATTCTGTTTGAATAGTCTCAGTTCTAAAAATGATTCTAACGGCTGAGTTCACCTGCATTTTGGAGCGTAGCAGAAAAGTGACAGGTGCAACGATTTGTTAGCTTTTTCCTTTCTGGCTCTTAAAATCTCTCAAACCTCGCACGGTTGCAACATCATTTAAGACAGTGTCTTGCCAGCCTGATTTGACATCTTCCCGTGAATCGAACCTTTGTATGTATGGTTTGATGTCAAGCAAAGGTGTGCCATCCAATATATCAAGGTCTTTGACATAAAGAGTATTATTTTCAATTCTATCCAATCGCACAAGACTCATTCCTAATTTATTGGGCCGGTGTGGAGCGCGTGTAGCAAAAATACCATGTTCGTGGTCTGACAGATACGGCTTTAAACGTAAACACGTTTTCTGTGAATGATTGAAGTAATAGAACAAATAAATATGAGAGAATCCTTGCAAATCTTTTAATCCGTCAATATATCTATTATTTAATATAATTGTACCTTCAATATCGTTACAAAAAACAGGTTGTATCGGGATTTTGGAAATTTCCTTATGTGGAGAATGGATAATTCCTATCGATTGGAATACAAATCTGTTATCTTTCATGAAAGACTCCTTATTAACTTCTCTATACATATATTTTATTAAAAAGTAAGAACTTTTTCGCAGGCGACTACCCATTCGGCTAATTCCGGCATTGTAGCTTTCTGAGCACCTTTAAAATAAGGCTGATTTTTGTAAATTCCACAACGTGCCATGCATGTACCACAGACCTTGACAGGTACCCCTTTAGTAATCAGATCTTTTAACATTTGAGATAGATCCTGATCATATCTTTGTGGTGGTTTACAGACGTCGCGAGCCATATCTACGGAATCATTCATCAGGAATAGTTTCACACTTCTTGACCAGATTCAATTAGTTTTCCAGCTAAGCGCAAACCATTCCAAGTTACATCAGTGTTGTCATAAGGTTGACGATTGAAGATGATTAGTATTTTCATTATTTCTCCTTTTAAAGCTAACGACTTAAATGAGCTGCAATGCGTATTGTGGCGTGCGTTTTTGCTCCCCTGCAAAAACCATGACACTAGCATTGTCTGCTCCATTTTCTTGTTCAAGTAAGCCCTGCGGGCGGCCTCTAACCTAAAAAACTGAATCTCAAA
>Ga0208902_1000626_pt1 | contig 17973 bp, 14 predicted proteins | sample AntAceMetag02UKH_FD_184767 | JGI IMG/M metagenome (GOLD analysis project Ga0208902, IMG submission 184767) | Saline lake microbial communities from Ace Lake, Antarctica - Antarctic Ace Lake Metagenome 02UKH (SPAdes) (version 2) | ecosystem: Environmental > Aquatic > Non-marine Saline and...
TACTACTATACGAACACACAATTTCGGCTTCCTTTGCAAAATGCATTATTTGTGATATACTTATCTTCGCACTCTTTATGAGATAATAGTTATTACTTCAAAATCGGTGAAAGGGATCCATCCAAAGGATTTTGGTGTTATTAGATACATAACCCCCTGACTAAGATAAATTCGATTTAGCTAAACTTAGAGTACAAATCAGTAAACACCTTGCAGATAACCGATTTGATATAAACCTACGGATATAAGAAGAAAGGCTGCATAACGCAAAGTTTACTCCTTAAAACTTCTAAACTGACTGTTTGACAAATGAATTCAGCACAGAGAACTTATGGAAATGTTTTTGAGAAGCCCGGAACAAGAGGTCTTGTCCCCTTGACGATCTGTAGGGATACATCAGCGTTAACCTGATTGTGCAGGCATGGCCGGATTATGATTTTTGACAGAAAATATAAAGGATATGGAATGCGAAAAATGAAATATACTGTAATTGGAGCAGGGAATGGAGGATTGGTAATTGCAGGGTATATTTCTAAAAAAGGTTTTGAGGTTAATTTATATAACAGGTCTGAGGAGCGGATTACATATATAAAAAAGCATGATTATACCATTCATTCCGGTTATCACTTTGATAAAATCAGATTAAATTATGTGGGGACTAACCTTGCTAAGGCTGTATACCAGAGTGATGTAATAATTATTGTAATAACTGCAGATGGACATGACGAAATAGCTGAAAAAATAGCTCCTTATCTTGAAGATGATCAAATCGTATTACTTGTACCTGGAAGAACATTAGGAGCTCTATTGTTTGATCAAACATTGAGAAGAGTTGGCTGTAAAGCAAATATTATAATTGCCGAAGCCAACACATTGTTTTTTGCTGCAAGGCTTAAAACACCTGGCTTAGTTGAGATAAAAGGATTTAAAAAAGAAGTATCAGTTTCAGCATTATATCCCCCGGATACTGACTATGTGATAGCTACTCTTTCAGGGATTTTTACTAATCTAATTAAAGCAAAAACGGTTCTTGAAACAAGTTTTAGTAATATTGGAGCTATTTTTCACCCGGTAATATCTCTTTTAAATAAAGAACGAATCCTGAACAAAGATGCATTTCATTTTTATACGGAGGGTGTTACAAGATTTGTTGCTGAATATATAGAAAAAGTAGACCTTGAATTCAAAGCAATTTCATCAGTAATAGGAATTAAAACACTGTCAGCTGTGGATTGGCTGCATTCAAGATATGGGCTGCAAAAAACTTCGATCTATACCATGATCAAAGCCAATCCTACCTATAAAGATATATTGGCACCTACAACCATAAATTGCCGATATATTTGGGAAGATATTCCGGCAGGGTTAGTTCCTATGTCCTTGATCGGTAATAATTTGGGAGTCCCGACCCCAACAATTGACTACTTTATAGAAGAAGGCAGTAAGATTTTAGGTATCGATTTTCGTTCAACGGGCAGAACATTGTATAAATTAGGTCTTTCAACTAATAACCTTATCCTGGATTTGCAGAATGTAGCAATTTGTGAAGAAGAAATAATAATTTGAATAACATTATAACACCCCATGATACAATCGGTTTAGTGAAACCACATATTGACGCTCATGTTTTAGGTATGTCTGCAATGAAGGAGCTCCTCACAGAGTGTGGATTTACCGTTATTGTCGCAAATAATGAAGTGTCAAAAGCAATTGCAGATTCCCAAAATCTCAGTAATTCATCAATAATAAGAGAGTGGATAAGAAAAAATACTATTAAAGCATTAGGCTTTAGCTACCGCCTGAATGTTGATGATGCAGTACTGATGTTCCGGAAACTCATGTACCAATTGGAATCAAATAGAATGATGGTAAAAGACGGCGGGAAACTAAAAAGTATTTGGTTTGCGGGATTACCTGAAGCCTGTAATAAAATTAAATATTTCTATAAAGATGTAATTGTTTTTTATGGTGATGAATCATTTTTAGACAGCCTGCAAATGATTGGGATAGATCCTTCAAAAGCTCCGCAAAAGTTCAATGATGAAAGTACTTATAAGCAGACCCTGGATAGTTTTGGTAAAGAAGTAATTGATAAAGGAGATTATCTATCAATATTACCAGTGGATAGAAGCGGATATAGTAATTTTGGAACAAAACAAGACGGTTTAATTGATCGCATCAGGTATACCAGGGAAAATAATTTACTGCCGGTTATAAGGGCTCATGCAGGACCTTATCATGAAAATAGACATGAATCAGTAAAACAGTTTATTGAATGGTCCCGTTTGTTGGCTCATAGTGGCTATCTGGATGTACTGTCGATAGGGACTTCTCAATTAACCCAGGCAAAATTTGGGGAAAGATGGGATGATCTTCCCAATGGCGGAGGTGTAGGAGTTAATTCACCGGAAGAGTACGAACGTATATATGAAGCGGCAAAACCGATGCTCGTCAGAACATATTCCGGGACAAAAAATCTTCGCAAACAAGCGGAAGTACATGAAAAATCCTTACATATCGCCTGGCATGCCCTATCATTTTGGTGGTTTTCAAAAATTGATGGTCGGGGAGAGCTGAATCTTCTTGATAATTTAACTGAACATTTTGAGGCAATTGCCTATATTGCAAAAATCGGCAAACCATATGAAGCAAATGTCGCTCATCATTTTGCCTTTCGCTCTTCTGACGATATCAGTTATATAGTATCAGTTTTTCTTGCTGCAAAAGCAGCTAAGAAGTTGGGAATAAAATATTTTATTTTGCAAATAATGTTAAATGACCCTAAACACACCTCAGCTATAAACGATCTGGCAAAAGCCAGGGCAACTTTACACATGGTGAGAAGCCTTGAGGATTCGAACTTTCATGTGTTTTTGCAGACACGGGTTGGGTTGAGTTATTTATCTTACGATATTGATAAGGCAAAAAAACAACTGGCTTCAATTACCGCACTGATGGATGATATTGAACCTTTTAACAATCAAAGCCCGGATATTATTCATGTAGTAAGTTACTCTGAAGGTAATGATTTAGCCACACCGGAAATTATAGATGAGAGTATTAAAATAACATTATTTTCACTTAAAGCATACCGGGAGTATCGAAAAAAAGGCTGGGTGGACATTATGGCTGCGAACCCGGACGTTAACACAAGGATGCTTTATCTTATAAACGAAGCTAAAATAGTGATAGAAACGATCGAAAATACCATAAAAGACACCTACACTCCGCAAGGTTTTTACGACATTTTTAAACTTGGGTTTTTACCAGTTCCTCAACTGCTACATTGTAGGGAAGAGTTTCCTGAAGCTATAAAATGGGAAACCAGGTTAAGGCATGGTGGAGTTGACATTTATCTTGAAGACAAAAGAATATCGGCAAAGGATAGGATGAATTTCATAATTGATAACAAGGAGCAACAGGGGAAATGACAAAATTTACGATTGGTTTATTACATAAAAAAAGAGGGAATTTTATAATTCAGGAAAAGTTTGCCGGTAAAGACAAAGTAATTGATGAAACATATAAAGAAGTTGCTCATCATAAACAAGCACTAATTGATGCTGGATATGATGTCTGCATCATACATTGGGGTGATACTTTTATAAAAGAGCTGTCGGATAGTAAGGTTGATTTGGTCTTTAATGTTTCCAGTATGGCAGAAGCGGCTATATTGGAAGAACTGGAAATTCCTTTTGTGGGATCAGGTACTGCTGCCATTGCTTTGGCAACCGATAAATCATTAGCAAAAAAAATATGGGAATTCGAAGGTCTGCAAACATCCCCTTTTAAAGTAGTTGAATCAGTAGAAGATTGTTCTCTCTTTAGAGATAACCCGCCATTTGATTATCCACTGTTTATTAAACCAGTTGCAGGTCGGGGAAGTGCCGGAATTGATGATGATTCCATTATCGAAAACTATAATCAACTTATCCAAGGCGTTAAAAAAAGAATAAGTACCATAAAGCAACCTGTTTTAATTGAAGAGTTTTTACAGGGTACGGAAATAACTCTTGGTGTAATCGGAAATGGAAACGATATTGAAGTACTGCCATCATTGGAGATCTCGTTTGGCGGCACATCACGTTTTTTGACGTTTGACAAAAAAGAGATGGATAATGATAGTTTTTATTGTCCTGCAAGATTACCTGCGGAAGAGGTGAACAAGATGAAGAAATTTGCCCAAAATGCCTATAATGCTATTGGCTTTAAAGATTATGGGAGAATAGATACCATAGTAACAAATAAAGGCCCATATCTCTTAGAAGCCAACTCTTTTGCAGGGTTGATGTGTACTCCTAAAGAAAAGCCGCATAGTTATATGGGGTTTATGGCTGTTGCCGTAAAAATGGGTTCGAAGCAACTGATTGATAAAATTGTTAAATCAGCACTAAAAAGGTATAAACTAATGTAATGCCCAGATTAGAAATAAATATTAACAAAATAAAGCACAATGCGGTCGTGTTGAAAGAATTATTTGCCCAAAAAGGTATCATTGTTACTGCCGTAATAAAAGGGGTAGCTGGTTCTCCGAAAATCGCCCATGCCATCTTAACATGCGGTATATCTACTATAGCAGTTTCTCTTATTCAGAATATAAAGAAAATGAAAGAATCTGGTGTGAAAGCAGAATTTTTGCTCACCAGACTACCTGCGCATAGTGAAGCGGCAGAGGTCGTTCAATATGCTGACATCAGTTTAAACTCAGAAATATCAACAATTAAGCGATTATCTGAACATTCGCTCAAACTAGGTAAAAAACATAAAGTAATAGTAATGGTAGAACTTGGTGATTTAAGGGAAGGGATATTACCCCGGGATATCGACTCAATTATTGAACAGATATTACTCCTAAAAGGAGTTGCATTACATGGTATAGGCGCAAACCTTGCCTGCTTTGGAGGTGTTAAACCTTCAGATGATAAGATGAATGAGTTGTCTCAAATTGCGGATCACCTGGAAGAAAAATACAAAATCAAACTGCCGGTAATTTCTGGTGGGAATTCTGCAAATTATGCATGGTTTCTTTCTACAAAAGATATTGGGAATATAAATAACTTAAGAATTGGCGAAGCTATATTACTAGGTCGGGAAACTTTACAGAGAAATAAAATCCCGAAATTATACACGGATGCGTTTACACTCATATGTGAGGTTATTGAAAGTAAAATCAAACCATCTGTACCTTACGGTGAAATATATCAAAATGCCATTGGGGATACTCCTGAATTTTCCGATGTTGGTTCAATCAACCGGGTAATAATTGGTATCGGGGAACAAGATGTTGATACAAAGGCTGTTATACCCAGAATAGATGCCGAAATTATTGGGGCAAGCAGCGATCATTTGATTTTACATTCCAAAAACCCTATTGAAGTAGGAAGTGAAATAGAGTTTGATATTAACTATTCAGCCCTGCTTCGGTTATCAATTTCACCATACGTGAAGAAAGTGTTTGTATAGTTTATCCTATGGCAGGGAATTGCTAATCCCTTTATTTGCTATCATTATGCCTATTCTTGAGTATCCTGTGTTTTCTCCTCTCTTAACCAGTTCCTATTGACAGTTAGTCTCTGCTTGCATAGTATTTGGGCTATGAAAGTAAATGAATTACGAAAAAAATACATAGAGTTCTTTATAGAAAAAAATCATGTTCAGATATCCGGTAAATCATTGATACCTGAAAATGATCCGACAGTACTTTTTACCACAGCTGGTATGCATCCATTGGTTCCCTATCTGCTGGGTGAACCGCATCCTGCCGGAACAAGATTGACAACTTATCAGAAATGTATTCGCACCGGTGATATAGAGGCGGTAGGAGATCCCAGCCACCTGACGCTCTTCGAAATGCTTGGAAACTGGTCTCTCGGTGATTATTTCAAGGATGAGGCCATCAGGATGAGCTATGAATTTCTCACAGACAGTAACAGACTTGGCATTAACCCGGAAAAACTTTCAGTTACGGTATTTGAGGGTGAAGGGGGCATTCCAAGAGATGATTTTTCTGCAGAAGTCTGGCGGTCTCTCGGTATTCCCGATGAACGAATCTATTTCCTTCCCCGCGAAGATAACTGGTGGGGTCCCGCAGGGGAAACAGGACCATGCGGACCTGATACAGAAATGTTTATCGATACCGGCCGTGACGCATGTAGTGATGATTGCCGCCCCGGCTGTCATTGTGGAAAATATTTTGAGATTTGGAATGATGTCTTTATGCAGTATCGAAAAACTGAGAAGGGCGAATTTCTTTCCATGGATCGAAAATGTGTAGATACCGGAATGGGTATTGAAAGAACCATTGCCGTACTCCAGGGAAAACAGTCAGTTTATGAAACTGAAATATTTACGGATATTATTGCAGGTATCGAAAAGCTGTCCGGAAAGATCTATGGAGAGAACGAAGATTTTGATATTTCCATAAGAATTGTTGCCGATCACTTACGAACAGCAGTCTTCATTTTGGGAGATGAACAAGGGGTAAGTCCCTCAAATCTTGGACAGGGGTATATTCTTCGACGACTTATTCGGCGGGCTGTTCGGCATGGAAAGAAACTGGGTATAAATCAATTTTTTCTCGGGTCTCTCTCAGATTTGGTTATTGATCAATACAGTGAACCCTATCCGGAATTTAATGGAAAACGTGATAAGGTAAGTGCTGAACTCTCGACAGAAGAGCAGAAATTTCTGAAAACACTGCAAAAAGGCGAGATTGAGTTTGAAAAAATGCTGCCAAATTTGTTAAAGGGGAAGAATCGTATTATTCCCGGAAGACTTGCCTTTAAATTATATGACACATACGGATTTCCGCTTGAATTGACTGAGGAGCTGGCATCTGAGCATGATTTCACCGTTGACCGTGAAGGGTTTGAGAAAGCTTTTCAGAAGCATCAGGAAGCTTCACGTGCTGGTGCAGAGAAAACCTTTAAGGGTGGATTGGCTGACAATTCTGAAATGACCACAGCATTGCATACTGCAACTCATCTACTGCATAAAGCTTTAAGGAATGTTCTTGGTGAACATGTTGGACAGAAAGGGAGTAATATTACCCCGGACCGACTTCGCTTTGACTTTACACATCCTGCTAAAATGAGTTCCGAAGAGCTGAAAAAAGTAGAGGATACGGTTAACGCTCAGATTCAGAGAAACCTTACGGTATCAATGCAAATGATGCCTCTTGAAGAGGCAAAAGAGGCTGGAGCCATAGCTTTTTTTGAGAGCAAGTATGGTGAACAGGTTAAGGTCTACAGCATTGGAGATTTCTCGGCAGAGGTCTGCGGCGGTCCCCATGTAGAAAACACCAAAGTTCTGGGTGTATTCAAAATTAAGAAAGAGCAGTCATCATCTGCCGGGGTTCGAAGGATTAAAGCGGTACTGATTTAAGGGTATTAGGCTGTTTTTACCTGACTAAGTGTTGGTACCCCCTTCTACTCTCTATTATCTTTGATGAATCAGATATTTATGCTATAATTTTTAAGAGAACATTATAATACTAGGTAGTGACCTGGAAAATTTACCATCAAAGAGGGAATTATGATAGCTTTAAAAAACAGTTACACGGATAATGCAATGGATATTTATTGGGAAAATTTAGCGAATAAAGTTTGTAAAAGTTTTTCTTTTACAGATGAAGAAAGTGATAGTTTTCTCAGTAATAAAGCGGCAAAACTCATTGGATGTCTGCCGAATATTGCAGAAACGAAAACTCCGGAACGTGATGGCTGCACCAATCTTGCCGTGTATATTATGTCAATCCGAGAGACAAAGCAGTTTTACTGTCATCAAGAATGTGATGATATGGATGTTTTTGCTCGTTTGCAGGATATTATGAATTTTAATGGTGGAGATCAGGATGTTCTACAAAAAGGGATGACACTTCTTGCTTTGATGATGGTTAATGATTATAAACGTGATATTGATGAAGATGCCGCAGCTGGTAAATATAATCCATTGCATGCTGGTTCCTGGGATTTCAAAAAACTTCGAAAGGAACTTCTTGATGAGTATGAAAAGATAGATTCATATGAAATTGACAGTATAGTATCTCTATCAGAGAGTGCCACATTGATATGGGAATTAGGAAGCTAAAATCAATTGAAAAAAGAAGTTTATAAAGTAGTTGGATTAATCTATGGGATTATTGGGATAGGTGTATTTCTTCTTAATTTTATTGGTTCCTTTTTAATTACACAAAAAACAAAACAATTTAATATGTTTCAGCTGATTTATATAATTTTCGGAATTATTTTGATACTATTATCAGTTACAAGAAAAGATTATCTCAGTTTTACTATAAGAAATAAAAGAGTTGAAATTAGTATTAAAATGCTTAATTGCCTGATTCAATTCTATATTTTAGTATTTCTTTGTGTTTTCGGAATACTTGAAGATCATAGTGGTCAATATAATTTATCAATGCTGATGATAGCTGGGTTGATGGGATTGAAGTATCATATATTGGGCAAGAAATCACTTATTGTAATGATTGTTTTCTTTTCTGTTTTATTTCAGGTTTCAGCTTGGTTGTCAGGTCTCTATTTGCGTGGATTGTATATACTGTTATTTAGTGCTTTTTTCTTTGGTATTACTATTATTATGTATCAGGAAGACCTTAAACGACACTTTGATTTGGTTAAGAAATATCACGATAAACTTGTTAGTCTTGAACACATAATTGATAAATTCAAAAATGAAACATTAGATATTTCTACCATAAATTTTACTCCCAGAGAGCTTGAAGTTTTGAAAGAATTTTGCCTTTCCCGCGCAACAAATCAGGAACTTGCGAATAATATGGGGTTGAAAGTGCAAACAATCAAAACACACTTACGAAATATTTTTGATAAATCAGGAGTTGATGATCGATATCAGCTTATTGATCTATTTAAACATAATTTTGAGAAGTAAATTAATAATTTGGAAAAAGCCTCAAATGATTATTCTAAATCTGGCTTAACAGCAAGTTGTCCGCAGGCTCCATCTATTCCCCGGCCGCGTCGGTATCTTCTGGTAATTCTCAAACCCTCTTTTTCAAGAAGTGAACAAAAACTGCTGATACTTCGCTGGGATGGTTCGTTGAACTGAGTTCCATTACCAGATCCCGGGTTCCAGGGTATTACATTTATTACCGCATTGAGATCTTTAGCAAATACTGCCAGTTCCCTACAAGCCGTTTCAGAATCATTTTCACCACCCAACAACACGTATTCCAGAGTTATTCGCTTTCCCGTAGTTATACAGTAGGATTTTAGTGTTCTATGCAGGGAGGGAAGAGGGTGTCTCTTGTTAATTGGCATTAATAGAGATCTCTGTTCATTATTTGCAGATGTTAAGGAAACAGCTAGTTTGATTGGAATACTCAGCTCTTCCATAAGTGTTTTTATGCCATTTACCATCCCGCAAGTTGAAATAGTCATTTTTCTCGCACTAATATTCAAACCCTTTGGATAATGAAATAATTCAACAGATTTAATAACTTCACCAATATTGGCAAGCGGCTCACCCATTCCCATATAGACTATGTGTGAAGGATTCCCGGCAATTCGTGAGAGATGATAGAACTGCTCGACAATTTCAGCGGCAGTAAGATTGCGTTGGAATCCCATCTCTGCTGTTTTGCAGAAAGAGCATCCCATAGCACAACCAACTTGTGACGAAATACATGCAGTTTTACGTCCTTCTTCATCGATAAGGAGAACGCTCTCAATATACAGACCATCATTCAGACGAATAAGAAGCTTCGCCGTCCCATCATCATCCTGTTGCTGTTTTTCAATTGAAGTAGTAAACGGATTACCTTCAAAGGCCTCAGACATCTCCTGACGCATCTGTTTTGGAACATTCAGCATTTCCTCAAAAGAGCCGACCCCTTTGAGAAGCCAATCAAAGACCTGTCTCCCGCGGAAAGGGGTTGAAGGTGAGAATGTTTCTGCAATTTCCTCCGGGAAAAGCCCAAAGAGACCCTGTTTGTCAGGATTCGATTTTATGAATGAGTGTTGTAACATATATATTATGAAGTCCCAGATTTAGATAGTCTTTAAGTATCTGTACAGCTTTGGATTTATACCCCTGCTCCAGATAACAGTTTGCTGTCTCAATGTATAGACGGTGATTTCTCGGATCTTTTTTAATCAGACTTTGCACCTTATCAATCGCATCAGAATATTCACCTTTAGATTTATGAATCAGAGCAAGTCCGAGGATTGCATAGTAGTCAAAACCAATGTTGAGAGCTTTCATATAGAATTCTTCAGCTTTATCGATCTGATCAAGTACGCGAAAGGCATCACCTGCTCTTGTAAGAATAACTTTATTATCAGGGTCAACCTGAAGGATTTTAAGCCAAAATACAAGAGAACTCTCATAATTATGCATACCGCGATAACAATCCGCTGCACCAAACAATGCAAAGAAGTTTCTTGGATCCTTTTCCAGCGCCTGCAGAAAATAGGTTAACCCTTTTGTAAAGGTTTTAAGTTTTCGATGACAGTTACCAATGGAAGTTAATACTCTAATATCAACTGAATCAGGATTTTCTGTGTAGATTTTCTCCCAATAGACCAAAGCGGATTCAAATTCCTGAAAATCGAAATGCAGATGGCCCAAACCGATCAAAGCATAAGCATTATGATCGTTTATAGCCAAGACTCTCTCATAAGTTGCTTTTGATGTCTGGAAATCTTTCAGTTTCCGGTATGCATCAGCGACCCGGGTAATAACTGTAACATTTTTCGGATCATGTTCCAGATAACTATTCCATGCTTCGATTGCTGCTGGTAGTTGTTTCATTGCTTTGTAGCAATCTGCCAACCCAAAATATGCATAATTATTTCCTGGATAGTAGGCGAGGCAAGTAGTATAAAACTTGATGGCATCTCGATGCTTATGTTTTTTCCTGAATATATCACCTAAACCAACAAGCGCATAATTGTTGGTTGGGTATTTTTCAAGGATTTTCTGAAAAAGTTTTTCAGCTTCTAATATGCGGTTTTCTTTTAAGAGTTGATATCCCCGACGTGAGAGCTGAGATATTTCAGCAATTTCATCCGGTGGAAGAGAAATGTCTGCTTCTAATTCCTTTGTATTACCTAACAGAAAATCAAATTCATCATCAATATTATTCATACGCGTTCTGTTAGTTCTCCTGTCAGTATGCTGCATAAATTATAGCATCTTTTTCGCATGTATGAGAAGGGTAAAATAATACTCTTATTTTACTTCATGATATTTTTATAATTTTTTAAAATTCTGTTGATATTAGTGCTATGTACAGTTATAGTTAACCTATTAAAAAATACCATGGGGGTAAATGTGAAAAAATTATTAATTCTGGCTGTATTATTGTTAGCAATTATGATTCCTGTAACTGCTGCGGATACGAATGGTAAAGATTTTGGAGTAGGGCTATATCTTGGCTCACCTCTGGGCATAACAGCAAAATACGACCTGGATGAAGAACTGTCAGTAGTAGGTGGATTGGGCTTTGGCGGCAGCGCATTGATTATAAATGGTGGTGTTCAATATAATTTTATCGATTTTAGTATTGAAGATCTCGACTTCAATGTTTATTTTGGCGGGAACGTAAATATTAAATTCGGAGGAACACCTTCTTTTAATCTCGGAATCGAAGTACCTGTTGGAATTAGCTACTACTTTAAAGATCCGGCAATTGAAGTTTTCCTGGAAGTGGGACCTACCTTTAATTTTATATCGTTGACTGCCGACGCAGTTGGCGGAATTGGTGCAAGATACGAATTTGATGGGTAAGCCGATTTAATAAGAAAGTTGGCTGGATCCATGTATACACGGATTTGAAGTTTTTTTATTGATTGCTTTACTAATTGAATTAAGAGTAATTATGAAATATCAAATAACTTCACAAATCGAAGTTTGTGAAGCAAACGAATTATGCAATGCATAATTTTGTAAGTGAGCATATTTTTTCAGGAAATTGACATCCCTTTTACATAGATTCCTCTAGTAAGAATTTATGTTAAAAGGGATTTTTTTATCTATTCTAATGAACAAAAACAAAATTGCTTAATGAGTTTTTTAGTCTCTCAGGAATTCTTGCATGAATAGTAATTCCGTTATCCCCATATGTTTCCTTCAAAATAGAGCCGTTACGTTTTATTAAAGCTACCAGATCATACCTGTCAGGTGGAAAAAGATATATCTCTTCCGGGTACACATTTGAAAGAATTGCTGAAACTTTCTCAAGCAGCTCTTCCAAACCGGAATTTTCTTTTATAGAAATAAAAACTGCATGTTCATGCTTTTCCATAATAGAGTTAAGATGGATTCTTTCCTCTACAAGATCCATTTTATTAAAGACCAGCAGCATAGGTTTATCCTGGCACCCAAGTGATTCCAATACTTCCATGGTGGTTTTGTAGCAGTTTAAGGCATCTGGGTGGGCGGCATCAATTACATGAATAATAAAATCAGAATATTTAGTCTCTTCCAGAGTAGATTTAAAAGCCTCTACAAGATTGTGAGGAAGTTTTTGTACGAAGCCTACAGTATCTGTTACAAGCACCTCCGCTCCTCCGGGAAGAACGATTTTTCGGGTTGTTGGATCAAGGGTCGCAAAAAGTTTATTCTCTATCAGCACATCAGCATCAGTTAAAGCGTGAATAAGAGATGATTTTCCCGCATTTGTATAACCAACGATTGAACCTGTGGGTACCGGAAGATTTCTGCGCTGCTTTCTTTGTGTATCCCTGTGAGCTATGACCTTTTTAAGTTCTTCTTTCAGTCGGGATATCTTTTTCAAAGCTATACGTCTATCAACTTCAAGCTGGGTTTCCCCTTCACCCCTGGTTCCCTTCGTGCCTCCACGCTGTCTGGAGAGGTGGGTCCATGCCCGTGTTAACCTTGGCATTGAATATTCCTGCTGTGCAAGTGCAGCCTGCAGTACTGCTTCTCGGGTAGATGCGCGGTCAGCAAATATTTGAAGAATCACTTCTCTCCGATCAATAACTGCACCTTCTGACTGTTTTTCCCAATTTCGCTGCTGACTTGGGCTTAAATCATGATCGATAACTATGCATTCTGCTTCCAGCTCTTCAGCCAGCTCAATGATTTCAGCCATTTTACCGGTACCTAAGAGAAAAGCCGCATTGGGTTCTCTCAAAGTAACAATAATTGAGTCGATAATAGGCATTCCCAGTGTTGAAACCAGACTTTTAAGCTCGGATTGATGATATTTAGCGAGCTGTTTATCAATGTCGGGTGTTTGAACAGTGACCAGTAGTGCACGGCTTTCTTGTTCTTCGGAAGAATCATATCTAAATGTTGTATTTGTCATATGTAGTTAAGACACTAAATGAGGTTATCATTGTTGTCAATATATGATAGGATATTCCAGCCGAAATTCGTACAGGCAAAAATATATAAATAGTTTCAGGATGGTAAAAATATGGGTTTGAATTGTGGTATCGTTGGACTTCCGAATGTGGGGAAATCTACGATTTTCTCTGCGCTTACTTCAGCACCGGCAGAAGCGGCAAATTATCCTTTTTGCACAATAGATCCCAATGTGGGAATTGTCAGTGTTCCGGATGAACGGCTTAATAAAATTGTTGAACTTATCCCGACAAAGAAGGTTATTCCTGCAGTTGTTGAGTTTGTTGATATTGCAGGATTGGTACGCGGAGCGTCAAAAGGTGAGGGATTGGGAAACCGTTTTCTGGCCCATATACGTGAGGTGGGGATTCTGATTCATGTGGTCAGGTGTTTTGTAAATGATGATATTACCCATGTGGATAATGTAATAAATCCCGAGTCTGATATTGAAACTATTCAGATTGAACTTGCATTTGCCGATCTGGACTCAGTTGAAAAACGATTGGCAAAACTTGATAAACTTGGCCGTATGGGGAAAGAGGGTGCAAAACAAGCTGCTCAGCTGCTGCCGATTCTTACAGCTCTGAAGGAAGCTCTGGATCAGGGGAAACCTGCAAGAAGCCTTGATTTTACCAAGGAACAGAAACTGCTTCTGAAAGAGTTTCACCTGATAACCATGAAACCACAAATATATGTCTGCAATGTAGATGAAAATGGACTAGAGGAAGATAATGCTCTGGTGCAGACGGTACGTAGAATTGCAGAAGAAGAGGGGTCCCATGCAATTGTTATTTGCGGACAGCTTGAGGCTGAAATCTCCTCTTTGGAATCTGATGAAGAACGCAATGAATTTCTCCACGAGTCAGGGCTTGAGGAGTCAGGTTTGAATCGTTTGATTAAAACTGCTTATGAGACACTGGGACTTCGGACATTTTTTACTGCCGGAGCAGATGAGAACCGTGCCTGGACATTCCACGAAGGAAATACAGCGCCCCAGGCAGCCGGAGTTATTCATACAGACTTTCAGAGGGGATTTATTAAAGCTGAAGTGTATCATTGTACTGATCTGTTTGAACTCAATTCTGAGCAAAAGGTAAAATCTGCCGGTAAAATGCGAATTGAAGGGAAGGAGTATTTAGTACGTGATGGTGATATTATGCACTTTCGGTTTAATGTCTGAGAGCTTACAATTGGTAGAGATTAAGTATTGAGGGTATCATACGGATGCTTTTCAGGACTTTTTTGAAATCATCATCCCGATCCACTTCCATAGTGAAACTGCCGGTCAGGCGCTCATTCTCAGTCTCTTCCAGCTTGCCTTCTATTAAATGACCCCGGTATTTTTTTACCGCACCTTCAATTTCAGAGAAGAGATCAGAGGTTATACGGCTTGTTACCTTAAATTGTCGGGTTTTTCGGGGAGAGGAGGTTTCCCACTCAACCTCAATACTGCGGTCTTCAATCTCTTTTATATGTTCAAGATTGGGGCAGTCACGCTTATGAACAATTATTCCCCTGCCTCTTGAAATATAACCGACAATATCATCCCCCCTAGATGGTTCACAGCATTGAGCAATACTTATCATCATATTTTTCTCATTACCGATACGGAAGGCAAGTTTTGACTTATCCATTACCTGAGTAATAATATGTTCAGGCTCTTTTTCAGTGGCATGTTGATCAATAGATTCAGGCTCTATGGGTTTTTCCGGTTTTTTCTTGGCAATTATACTTTTATCAATAAGGAGGCTTTCATCATGTTTATTGAGCCAATTACGTATTTTCTGCCTTGCCCGGGAAGTCTGCGCCATTCTAAGCCAGTTAATATGAGGATGGGCATTAGGGGAAGTAAGAATCTCTATAATCTGTGTATTCTTCAGGGGCAGACTCAGTGGTATAATTGCTCCGTCAGCCTTTGCACCAACTAAATGATTTCCCACCTCTGTATGGATGTGGTATGCAAAATCAATTGCCGTGGAATTTAACGGAAGTTCAACTATATGCCCTTTGGGAGTAAATACATAGATTGAATCTTTTAGAAGCTCAATTTTAATATCATCGAAGTAGTTCTCAGTATCAAAGTCATCTTCCCAGGATTTCAGTTTATTGATAATCCCGAGTGAACTGGCCGGCAGTTTAAAACCGCCAAACTCCTGCTTATATGTCCAGTGAGCGGCAACACCAAACTCAGCTGTATAGTGCATTGCTTTGGTACGTATCTGGATTTCAAGAATTTTTCCATCATAGCTCATAACGGAGGTGTGAAGGCTCTGATATTGGTTTGCTTTCGGCATAGCTATAAAGTCTTTGAATCGTCCCTCAATCGGCAGCCAGAGTTTATGTATGAGACCTAGAATCGTATAACATTCGGTTGTGGTATTACAGAGAATTCTGACTCCCATCAGATCAAAAATTTCATCCAGCTCTTTCTTTCTCTTTTTCATTTTTCGGTAAATGGAGTAGAAATGTTTAGCACGGGTTGATACATGTAAGTCACGTATACCTTCTTCTCCTGAGATCCGGTAGATAGCTTTTTCCACCCGTTTTAAGAACTCAGTTCGCTCACCCTTTTTAGCAAGAAGAAAGTCTTTAATGTATTGATACATATCAGGATTGAGTGCTTTGAAAGAGAGATCCTCAAGTTCTGCCTTCATCCAGGATATACCCAGGCGGGCAGCAAGCGGAGCATAGATATCCAGACATTCGTTTGCAATTCGTTTGGCTTTCTCTTTCGGAAGAAAAGCAAGGGTACTCATATTATGCAGCTTGTCAGCCAGTTTGATAATTATTACTCTGATATCCTTACTCATGGCAAAAAGCATTTTCCGCATCGTCTCAGCAGCCTGAACGCTTTTATTCTTTACTTTAAGGATTGATATTTTAGTTACACCATCAACAAGAACAGCTACAGTTTCCCCGAATTTTTCTATAATATCATCGTGTGAAGTTGTGGTATCTTCCATGATATCATGCAGAAATCCGGCAATAATGGAATCCGGATCCATGTGCATGTCAACAAGAATCTCTGCAACATGAAAGGGGTGTACAAAGAACGGCTCACCGCTGGCGCGTTTTTGATCTCTGTGCAGGGATTCAGCCCAAACCGCTGCATCCATAATGCGGACTTTATCCAATTCAGCATAGAGTTCTAATTTTTTTTCAAAACTGGCAATAAGGTCTTCCATATACCTGTTACTCTTTGCTCCCCGTTACTACTCTATCATGACCTGCTAAATCTTTCAGAATTTCTATCTGTACAAAACCCGTATAATGCAAGATTTCAGATACCCTTTGTGCCTGATCAAATCCGCATTCAATAATAAGATATCCCTTTTTATGCAGTTTAGCAAACCCCTGAAAGGCAAGCCTGCGAATAATATCCAGACCGTCTTTACCTGCTGCAAGGGCAATCTCGGGTTCCCCTCTGGCTGCAAGATCATCCTGCCTGCACTCATTAAGGGTTAGGTAGGGAGGGTTTGAAGCGATTAAAGAGAAAGGACCCGGAATTGATTCAAGCAAATCTGATTGATAAAGAGGAGGTGTTCTCCCAAGAATCAGTTGAGAATTTATGCGGCTAACTTCCAGAGCCTCAGGGGAAATATCGCTTAGAGATATTTCAGCATCGGGAATTTCAGTCTGTATAGAGATTCCGACGCATCCTGATCCAGTACAGAGATCGAGTATGAAGTTGTCCGGTAATCCCTGTTTATACAGATTAAGAGTAGTTTCCACGAGGAGTTCGGTATCCGGGCGCGGGATCAGGACTCTTTCATCAACATAGAAATCATGACCAAAAAACTCTTTTTTATTTAGAATATAGGCAATTGGTTTTCCGGATTTCCGAATCATGAGGAGCTTCTGGAACTCCGTAATTGTCTCTTTGTTTGCCTGTTCAGGAAGGGATGCCAGCATCTGCTCACGTGTTTTCCCGGAGACATGACACAAAAGTAGCAGTGCATCAAGATATGGCGTATTAGTCATGCCTGCTGCGGTAAGAATATCTGTTCCTACCTGCATGAGTTCACGATATGAATTTTGATTTGCGGGAATTGTACTCATTATTAACTATTTTTGAGAGCTTCCTCACCTGCATGGAATTTCATTGCATCAATTATTTCATCCAAAGATCCCTGCAGAATTGCATCAAGTTTATAGAGAGTCAAATTGATGCGGTGATCAGTAACACGATTTTGTGAAAAATTATAGGTTCGAATCCGTTCTGATCTGTCACCGCTCCCTACCTGACTTTTTCTGTTTTCAGCTCGCTCCTTCTGCTTTTTGTTCTCTTCCAGTTCATACAGCCTGGCACGGAGTACCCGAAGTGCTTTAGCCCGGTTTTTTATTTGAGATTTCTCATCCTGACAGGTTACCACAAGCCCGGTTGGAAGGTGAGTGATACGAACTGCCGAGTCGGTGGTATTAACACTCTGCCCGCCAGGCCCTGATGAACGGTATACATCAATTTTCAGCTCTTCCGGGCTTATATTGATGTCTGTTTCTTCTGCTTCAGGCAGAACTGCCACAGTTACTGCAGAGGTATGTATTCGTCCGCTGGATTCAGTAGCCGGTACACGCTGTACACGATGAACACCACTCTCCCATCTCATGTTACCATATACTTCCTTG
>Ga0208902_1000628_pt1 | contig 17932 bp, 16 predicted proteins | sample AntAceMetag02UKH_FD_184767 | JGI IMG/M metagenome (GOLD analysis project Ga0208902, IMG submission 184767) | Saline lake microbial communities from Ace Lake, Antarctica - Antarctic Ace Lake Metagenome 02UKH (SPAdes) (version 2) | ecosystem: Environmental > Aquatic > Non-marine Saline and...
TGAGCTTGGCAGGAGCGAGATGGATTGAGGATTGACTATTGAATATTGAATATTGAATATTGCCGGATGGTGATTTGGGTGGCGATTCTGCTTTCATGACGTGTTAAAGAGATGTAGGGACTAATGCCTCAATCCCTGAATTTGCAATTGCCCGCAAAAAGTCTCCATGGCCGTCATTCCCGTGAAAACGGGAATCCAGAAGTGGTTGATTTCCCTGGATTCCCGCGTTCGCGGGAATGACGAAAACGGGTCATTTCTGACTTTTTACGAGTTTGTCAATATTCACTCGTCAATATTCAATGTAAGGTACAGGGTGGAGTTTCCTCGCTTGATCAGGAAAAGAATGGTGTCACCCTTCTTGTAGCTCTTAGTTCTTTCAAGGAAGTCGGCGAGGTCCTTGGCAGGGATCTGGTCAATCTCTAAGATGATATCTCCCGGCTTGAGGCCGGCTTCTGCGGCAGGCGAATTGCTGTCAATTTGCACGATCAGGATACCGGTCGTTTCCGACAGACCGAACTCTTTTGCCAACTGTGGGGTGACCTCTTCCACTTTCATGCCAAATCGTCGTTTTGAGCTGCTTTTTTCAAAGCCCTTTTCTTCCTCCTTCAGCTCCCCTATCTCGGCCTCGAACACCTGCTCCTCGCCTTTCCTGATGACCACGACGGGTACTGTTGCGCCTATGGGCGTGGAGGCTACGATATAGGGCAATTCTTTCATTTCTTTGATTTTTTTGCCATTAAAGGAGACGATAACGTCTCCGCGTTTGATTCCGGCCTTTTCAGCGGGTCCTCCAGATGTAACATCCGCTACCAGGGCCCCATTTGCGTCCTTCAAGTTGAGTTTCATTTGCAGATCGGGGGTAATTTTTTGGATCATAACACCTAACCAGCCCCTGACCACTTTCCCCTCCTTGAGTTGGGCTATGATTTGTTTGGCCATGTTAATCGGGATAGCGAACCCGATACCGATATTTCCTCCGGTACGGGAGAAAATCGCAGTATTGATTCCTATCACCTCTCCGGAGCTGTTAAGGAGGGGCCCCCCGCTGTTTCCCGGGTTAATGGAGGCATCGGTCTGGATGAAATTCTCGTATGGCCCGGCCCCGATATGTCTGTATTTGGCGCTGACAATGCCAGCCGTAACCGTGTTGTCAAGGCCAAAGGGGTTTCCCATGGCAATGACCCAGTCGCCTACTTCAAGTTTGTCGGAATCGCCCATGGGGAGCGGGCTGAGCTGTTGATCTGTTTCTATACGGATAAGGGCCAAATCGGTTTTGGGATCACGGCCTATGATTTTTGCACTGAAGCTCCCGCCGCCTGCTAACTTGACGTTGATTTCATCGGCCTTCTCCACAACATGATTATTAGTCAGAATGAAACCATCTTCATCAATAATAAATCCAGATCCGAGATTTCTCTGCTTGAAGCCCTTTGGCATCTGGTCGCCGAAAAACCGATCAAAAAAGTCTTTTAGAGGATCATTTGGTCCGGAGGGGCCTTTAAAGGTAAATGGGTGGGTCATTCGCCCTGTCATGGTCATTACGGTGCTGATGTTGACTACAGATGGTCTCGCTTTTTTGACCAATCCGGAAAAAGACCCCGGGGCGCCAGGCAAAAGGGGGCTTGTCTGGGCCATTGGTGCTGAGCCCGGATCGATCAGCGTGGTCAGAACAAAACCGGCCGTTATACAAAAAAGCGCCCACGTCATGAGGCAGAACCTCTTCTGCCAGGTGGCGCCCGATCGAGTAAAATTCATGGAGAATCTCCGAAAGGGATTATGGAAAAAGATGAACGTCGAACATCGAACGTCCAACATCGAACATCGAATAAAAAACAAACATCAACTTTATAGACGTTTTAGACACTTTTCCGGTTTATCCGGGTTAGGTGAAGTCCCCAAGTCGGAACCAATACCTGGGTTTTCTAAGAGCACGGGAACTAATTGATCCTGAATATCCGCGTTTATCTGCGTCCTATATCGCTACTTAGCCTTTACAAAATGCCATCTAAGGTCGGTCAGGATATTTTCAATAAATTGTTTTTCTTCTTCAGTGAGGTTCCCCTCGGTCTTTTCCTTTAGCACGGCAATGGTATCGATGGCATGTTTGGCTAAGACCAGGTCTTTCCTTTTTTCCCCTGTCCCGGGATCAGGGATTTCCCCGAAATGAAGGAAGGCCGTAGAACTCAGACTCAGAATCAGGGAGGAAAAGTTGACCTCTGGCAGGGGAGGCGTCTCGGCCTCCTTTTTTTGGGGCTCTTCTTTTGGTTCTTCCTTTACCTTTTCTTCTGTGGAGTCCTTTTCTTTGGGTTCACCCTTATCATCAAACGATCGTCTGTCCTTTATAATAAATCCTTTTTCTTCCTCTGTCATAATACAACTCCTTATAGCTCAATCCTTCGTGCTGAGAAGACATCCTCAAGGGAGCGGATTTCCTCAAGGATTTCTTTGCTGACAATGGATCCGGTTGTTATGAGAACCACATTCTGTTTTTTCTCCGCCTCTTCTCCTACCTGCATACGACCAATATTAATCTTGTGTCCGGCCAAGGCAGAGGCAATCCGGCCTATCACGCCAGGGGTGTTTTTATTGCGGATCAGCAAAATATGTCCCTCGGGAATGGCCTCGAGATAAAAATTATTAATTCGTAAAATTCTGGGCAGATTTTTGCCAAAAATCGTGCCGGAAACGATATTTTCACCCTCCAAGCTCTTTACAGTGAGCTTGACAAGGCTGGCAAAATCATCAGATGAAGTTTTCTTTGATTCCACCACTTCTATGCCCCTGTCAGCGGCAATATAGGGGGCGTTCACAAAGTTCACATCATACTTAAGGATAGGCGTCAAAAGTCCTTTCAGCATGGCGGTGGTCAGCGGGGTGACGTTGTGCTCGGTTATGGCCCCGGCATAAAGAACCTGTACCTCTGTCAGGGCACTGTCAGCCAACTGGGCCTGGAGCGAACCCATTCTCTCGAGCAGGGTCACATAGGGCCTCAGGACCGTCATTAACTCTGTGCTGATACTGGGCACATTGACGGCGTTTTTCACTGTTCCATGAAGGAGGTACGAAATGATCTGTTCAGCCACGTCCTTGGCCACATTATCCTGGGCCTCTTTTGTGGATGCTCCGAGATGAGGGGTACAGATAAAATTCTGCAGTTCCATCAGGCGGGTTTTTCCGGGCGGCTCGGTCACGAATACGTCAAAGGCCGCTCCGCCGAGATGGCCTGATTTCAGGGCATCATACACATCATCCTCATTTACAATTCCTCCCCGTGCACAGTTGATCAGCATTGCGCCCTTTTTCATCTTTGAGATCATATCCTTATTGATCAAGCTGCTGGTCTCTTCTGTCTTGGGCGTGTGGATGGTAATATAGTCAGCCCGGTCCAAGAGTGTGTCAAGTGAGACAGGCTCAAGGTCGAGTTTTTCAATGTTCTGCGGTTTGATATAGGGGTCATAGACAATGACCTTCATCTTCATTCCCTTGGCCCTGTCAGCTACGATCCGGCCGATATGTCCCACGCCGATGAGCCCCAATGTCTTGTTGAAAAGCTCCTGCCCTTTGAGCTTTTTCTTCTCCCATTTGCCATTCTTGAGTGACGCCGTGGCCTGGGGGATATTTCTCGACAGGGCCATGATCATGGCGATGGTATGCTCGGCGGTGGTGATTGTGTTCCCGTCAGGGGTGTTCATGACCACGATGCCACGCTGGCTTGCCGCCGGTATATCCACATTATCCAGGCCGATTCCGGCCCGACCGATGACCTTCAGGCGATCGGCCGATTCAAGGATGTCGGGAGTGACCTTGGTGGCGCTCCGGATAACAAGGCCGTCGTAAAGGCCTATTATCCCTTTCAATTCTTCAGGGGTGAGACCGGTATTGACGTCTACATCAATCCCGGGAGTTTCCTGGAAAATCTCTACTCCTACATCAGACAACGGATCACTTACTAAAACCTTCATGAAATTTCTCCTCACATTTTTTTTGCCACGAATTACACGAATAGACACTAATTTTCTGATAATATTCGTGCAAATTAGTGCAATTAGTGGCTAATATCCATTACGAGCCGGGGACCTAAGGACATAAGCGCTAAGTTATTTTATAAACATTCACAGGTTGCATTTATGCCAGACTGGGTTTGTTTTGAAAGATGAACGTCGAACATCGAACATCGAACGTCCAACATCGAATGCTAAAAAACCAATGTCGAACTTTGAATAACTATATCCTTTTCTTTTCAGCGGTTTTGATACTCGTAACGAAAATCTTAATTAATTCGGCTGTTTCCTGTATAATATCATTTAGTAGTTCAGGTTTCTTAAACTCTGTTTCTTGATCTTTTCCCATTCAAAATTCGATGTCGGAGTCTTCGCTTACCTGGGCGTTCGATGTTCATCTTTTTCAGTGAATCTCACCACCATAATGCATTTTGTACAACATACCCATAAAGCTATGGTGTGTCAAGACCCGTAAGTCCAGTTTTATCCTTGACTTTTGGCTTGGATTAGTATAGAAAACTATCTCAAGATGTGCGAATGCAAAGAAATTTTCCGCATCCTTGTTGAGGGTATTGGGAAAATTGCCTTAGAGTCAGAAAATGCTTGACATTTCCCTTATAACTTGCTAAAAGTATCGAAAAGGCTAACTATATTGGCCGCTATTATAGGTAAGATCGTAAAATTTGTGTCAGGTTTTAGGGATATTGTGTGATTTTTAAATTAAAAACATATTAATTTATGGAAAGGAGGCGATAAATCTTATAAATTTTTTAAGAGTTTATTGAGTTTGAATGAAAGAAGTTTAACCAAAAACAATTTCGTAGGAGGAGAGAGTAATGAAGAAACTATTTGTAATTGGTATAGCAGCCCTGCTGCTTGTTGCTTTTACAATGCCTGCCATGGCAAAGGTAAAGATCGGTGGTATTATATTTACTGATTTCTATTATCTTGACAGGGATAAAAATAATGCTGCGCGGGCAGGTTATACCGGTGCCATAACTGGTACCGCTATCCAGGTCCCGGACATCACCCGTCTGTATGGTCGGTGGACCAATGAAGACAACGTGGGCATGTACATCGAGTTAGGGATCGGCCAGAATACCGGCGCCGTGCGCAACCAGACTAACGAGGGCGATGGTTCAGTACATTTACGGCATGCCTATGGCTGGTGGGATGTGAACCCGAGTTTTACGATCATGGCCGGTCACTCTACCACCCCCTTCTCGCCCCTGGCACCGTCACAGTTGTTAGGTACAAGGTCGGGATCTGCCAACATCATCGGCATCGGCTACGGTGAATACTATTCCGGCCGTTTTCCCCAGGTGAGGGGTACCTTCAAGTTCGGTAAGGTCGCAAGACTTGCCGTTGCTCTTTGTGACCCGCACGGGGGCGCTGGGGGCCCCTGGGCTACAACCGAGCCAACCCTGCACACGAATACCAAGATCCCGATGATCGCCGCGGGTGTGCCGATCTATGCCGGTCCGGTTAGCATCTATCCCGGTGTCCTCTATCAGCACAGGACCATTGATAACGCCCTGCCCGCAGGAGCAAACAATGACCTGGATACAATTATCGGCTCCCTGGGCGCAAAGGCCGGATTTGGTCCCTTCGGTGTTGCCGCGGAAGTAAATTATGGCCAAAACATGCTCAATACCGACGCCCTCATTGGTGCAGGCAGCTTTGGCAATTCTGCGGTTGGCTTGGCGTCGGCCGGTATGAGTACTGCCGGCAAAATTCATAATGCGAAGACCCTCGGCTATTGGCTGGATCTTAACTATAAGTTTGGGCCGATTACACCGCATGTGATCTTTGGGTCTCTGAGTACCAAAAGGGACAACACTGCCGGTTTTGAGCAAAAAGACACGACCTATATGTATGGAGTCAGTGTCCCGATCGATTTGGCCAAGGGTTTCAGAATAAGGCCTGAGTTAATGTTTTATAACAACGGGACGCTTAAAACTAACGACAACGGCGTAACTCCTAATGTAGACAACGGGAAATACATGATTGCCGGTGTTCAGTTCCAGATCACATTCTAAACACTAAAATTTAGCCAAGGGTCTTATACGCGTAGGCCCCTGTTGAACCAAGAGCCCTCTTCCCTATTTTTCCGGAAGGGGGCTTTTTTTGCGACTGCCGTTTGTAGTCAAGAGACAGGTTGATCTTTAGGTTTTCATGGGGTATTTTAAATAGAGACTGAACGAAATAACTTCCCTATCCAGAAAAAGCCCCGCCTCTGGCGGGCTCAAATGTGGCAGTTATTTCGTCCTAATTTGTGTGAGTTTTATCCCGCCCTGCGGGACCAAAATCGTGACTGAACCACGCCAAGGCGTGATTCAGTCACTAAATAGCAGGTGTTCACGGGTTCAATTAGAATTGCCGGCACTAAGAATGAAGACCCTACTTGATCAAATGATCTTTCATATGATTGTACTCTTTTCCCGAACTGTCGGCTTGGTTCCGAGAAAGGCCGGCGCCCGCCTGGGGACAGTTTTGGGGCGCCGGCTTTACCATTGGGATAAACGGCATGCGAGTATTGCCATAGAGAACCTCACAGAGGCCTATGCCGGTGAAAAGAACCCTAAAGAGATAGAAGCCATTGCAAGGCGCGTCTTTCAGAACTTAGGGAAAGTGATCTTTGAGATCTGCTGGTCCCTGAGTCATGATAAGAAGAAGCAATTCCGTCATTTTACCATCGAAGGGCTTTCAAATATTCAAAAGGCGTATGATCAAGGCCGGGGCGTGTTGGGTCTGACCGCTCATTTCGGGAACTGGGAACTTCTGACAGTCATCGGGGCGATGTTGAAATACCCCTCCAGTATCGTTTACAGGCCTCTTGATTTCAGGCCCATGGAGCGCTTTATGGTCCTGTTCAGGACCCGCTTCGGCGCTAAAATGATTCCCAAAAAGAAGGCCTTTCGCAATATTCTCAAGAGCCTGCACCGAAAAGAGATGGTGGGGCTGCTCATGGACCAGAATGTGGCCTGGCGCGAAGGGGTTTTTGCGGATTTCTTCGGTCGTCCGGCCTGTACAAACAAGGGGATGGCATTGCTGGCGCTGAAGACCGGAGCGCCTGTGATACCAGCCTTTTTGATACGCAACCACTCCGGCTTTACCGCAAAGTTCCTCCCTGAGATACCCCTGATCAAGACCGGAGACAAGGTCAAGGACCTTGAGGCCAATACCGCACAATACAACCGGGTGATAGAATCGGTAGTCCGGCAATATCCCGACCAGTGGTTTTGGGTTCATCGCCGGTGGAATACCAGGCCGTTTTATCCCTGGCCAAGGGAAAATTGATGTAACCCTGAACTGTAAATCCTGAAGTTGGGAACGCCTGCAAAAAATCTTTTGCGTCGTGTAAAGATATGCTGGTTTCAGTCGCCATCATTGCCCAAGACGAAGAGGACCGTCTCCCCCAGTGCTTAGACAGCCTCTCATTTGCTGATGAGATCTTGGTTGTGGACTCAGGCAGTCGGGATAAAACGGTTGACATCGCTAAGTCTTTTGGGTGTAGTGTCCTTTTAGAGCCCTGGCGCGGGTATGCTAAACAGAAGCAGTTTGCCGTGGACCATTGCTTGAACGATTGGGTTCTGATACTTGATGCAGACGAGCGGATTCCAGGGGAAACGGGCGAGAAGATCAAAAGGATTATCGATGGTCCTGCCCCGGCAATCGCTGCTTACAGCTTTTTAAGGAAGAACTTCTTTCATAACCGCTGGATCCGTCATTGTGGATGGTGGCCTGACAGGGTTGTCCGATTGGTGAACCGCCGACACGGTCAATTCAATGATCAGCTTGTTCACGAGCGATGGGTGGCAAATGGAAGCGTGAAACAGCTTGATTTGGCCATAGAGCATCGCAGTTTCAGGTGTTACTCAGATCTCATACGCAAAATGGAGACATATTCCACCTTGGCTGCCCAGGACATGCTCAAAATGGGGAGGCGATCTCATTGGTGGTCGCCCCTGTCACACGGCCTTTGGATGTTTATTCGAACCTATGTGTTGGAATTGGGAATAATAGAGGGCTTTGACGGATTTATGATCTCTGTTCTAAATGCCGGAGGCTCCTTCCTTAAATACGCCAAGCTCAGGGAAATGATGCTGCATGGAGAATGATGAGGGTGTCAGCGGCTTCTCTGAGACCTGTAAGACATGTGGTGAAAGGGGAACCTGGATCATTGATCCAGGTTCCCCTGTTGATAGCGGTCCGTAAATTAATCGATCGTCAAAACCTATGAAAACATCTTTAATCATAACGACTTATAATAAGCCTGAGGCCTTGGGAAAAGTCTTAGAGGGTGTAGGGGAACAATCCCGCATGCCGGACGAAATTCTTGTTGCGGATGATGGTTCGGGGCCCGATACCTTGAAGAAGATCCATGAATTCTCAAAGGTTTTTCAGTGTAGGTTTGACCATATCTGGCAGGAAGATCAAGGGTTCAGGGCGGCGCGGATTCGAAACAGGGCGATTGCCAAGGCAACAGGAGAATATATCATTTTGCTTGATGGAGATTGTATTCCTCCCCGTCGTTTTATTGAGGACCATCTTGTTTTGGCAGAAGAGAGCTTTTTTTTTCAAGGGAAAAGGATTCTCGTGGGCAAAGGACTTTCACCCGATTTTTCGTGTACAGACGCAAACTCGATCTTGAGACTTCTGAAGGCCCTTATATCCCGAGATATTTCTAATGCCCACCACCTGATTAGATTGCCCATTTTCCCCGCCCTTAGATCAAAGAGTTTAAGCGGAATCAAGAGTTGCAATATGGGTTTTTTTAGAAAGGATATTGTTGCTGTGAACGGGTTTAACCAGAATTTTGCAGGCTGGGGTCGTGAGGACTCTGAATTGGCTGTCCGGTTGTACCGATATGGCCTTAGCAGGAAAGGACACCCTTTCATGGCGATTTGTTTCCATCTATGGCATGAAGGGTATGACAGGACCACATTGGAGATCAATGATCAACTTCTGAGTAACACAATGGAATCAGATGAGTATTTCTGCCCGAACGGCCTGGTACAGACTTAGAAAAATCACATCAGACGAATGGCTGTTTTTTGCTTTTTTCGCACTTTTCTTCTGTATGCCCTTAGGCACCTCGCCGCCTACTATTTGCGCTGCGCTCGCTACACTGGTTTGGATTTTTTCGGGCAAAATCACCAAAATATGGGATACCTCCCTCAAAAAGACCTGGTTTTGGCCTGTGCTGTTGCTTATGATATTGCCATGGATTGGGCTCCTGTATACGCCTGACGTGGGAGGCCTTGGCATAAAGTTTGCGAAGAAGACCCACTACTGGGTATACTGTGTAGCCGCGTCTTCAATGGTTTTTGGCATTTTGTCTCCTCAAAGGCTTATTCAAGCCTTTCTTGCGGGCCTGGCGGTTAATGCACTGGTCGGTATCCTGCAGCTTATAGGCCTTTTTCCCCGGATGAATGAAATCTCGTTTGGTCTCGGCCTTGGATATGGCACCCTCTCTGCTTATTTGATATTGGGGATGCTCATGGCCTCCTATTTTTTCAGAGAGGCAAATCAAAGAAAACCCCGTGTCTTATTTGGTTTTCTTACCGGGCTTTACTTCTTTCATCTGATCATTTTGCAGGGCAGGGTTGGATATATGACCTTTCTTTTTCTTTGCCCAATAATTGCTTATAACCTATTCAAGGGTTCCAGCATCTACAAGATATTGTTGGTGTCCTTATTGCTGATAGGAGGCATGCTGCTCTCTCCCGTTGTCAGGGAGCGCATTGCGCTCTCCATAGACCAGGTGAAACATCATTTGCAGGCAAACCCTGACTCTGCTTGGGGTAAGGAATACAGCGTTCATCAAGACCGTTTTTATATGTGGCATGGCGCTGTTAAGATTTTTTTGGAAAACCCCCTCCTCGGTGTTGGGACCGGAGGATACCAAACCGTTTTAAAAAAAATGGGAAAACCCGAGTGGCCTACCCATGCCCATCCCCATAACAATATTTTGTATATGGCCGTAAGCTTTGGTCTCATCGGCGTGTTCGCCATTTTATGGTTTTTCTGGGAAATCATAAAAAATGCGTGGCGTGAAAGAGACACCCCACTCGGTTTCTTTATCCTATCGACGGCGCTTGTTATTTTTTTCGGCGGTTTGGTAGATACCTATATTAAAGACGCCGGCACCTTGCTTTTGCTCGCGGTGGTAACCGGACTTCAGAACGGCTTACAAAGATTTAATCATTCTGCAGTCAGCGATTAAACCTCACTTCATTGAAAGAACTGTGATGACCGTATTGCCAGACCCTATCAAATGTAGTGGATTTTATGGATTCATAGAGGACGTTTCATGCCCTATCTGCGAACCCCCGCCAAAACCCATACTGATATTCAAAAGACCTGACGGGATCGGGTTTTGGAAGTGCCCGCAGTGCGGGGTTATGTATGCTTCTCCCCGGTTTACAGAAGAGTCCCTTCTGGATATCTATGAAAAAGAAGCCTTTGTCGACAGCGCCTTGTATGATGACTGGTCATATGAAAAATGGAAAAGAGAAAACAGGGGCAGGTCCTATGTTACCCAGCATCTGAAAGTGCAACTGGTGAAACGCTTTTTGACCAAAAACGATAAAATCCTTGATTTCGGTTGTGGCGCAGGCCTTTTTTGTCTCGAAGCGTCTAAGCAGGGGCTTGAGGTCGAGGGGATTGATCCAAGCAAAATGCTTACTGATCTTGGACGGGAAAAATTCGGCCTGGCCCTTCACAATGAACGGCTTGAAAATTTTGAACCGGAGTACAGGTATAACGGTATTGTTTCCTGGGCTGTTCTGGAACACGTTTATAATCTCAAGGAATTGGTTGAAAGATGTTGGTCTCTTTTGACTGTAGGTGGGTTTTTGTTTATAGATGTTCCAAATCATGAGGGTCCGTCTAATCGGTTCAAGACTTTTCTTTGCCGCAGTGGATTAAAAAGAGACGACTTCAAACATTTTGGATTTCCTTGGCATATTTACTCCTTTAGTAAGAAAAGTCTTTCCTGTCTGATGAATGCCTGCGGATTTGAGCCGATCGTTTTTGAGTTCTGGTCACATTTATTGAAGGACGGGAAGGAAGGCGTTTTTCCAAAGATGGGCATTTCGATGTCCCAGAGGTTCGGCCTTTCAGATTACATTGTCCTGGTAGCCCAGAAGAGGGCCACGAATAGCAATTATTTATAAGAATAAATCACATGATTGATGCATTTGATCTTCAAGCCATTGACACATTGCAGTTGAAAAAAACTGTAGAGTGGCATCAGGGGCCATATAATGTTTCTCAAGATGGATTTCTCCAACACGTGGAGGAAAATCACTACTGCAATTTTGAGTTGTGGCACGAGGAGGATAGGGCCCGTCGTGATGATAAAGGTTGTCGGTTTGTCTATCAGGCCAAGCGGAACATTGATGCGTGGAATCAGAAACGCAACGATCTCATCGAAAAAATGGATCGCTGGCTGGTTGAGGACCTCCCAGATATGCCCAACGACATTGCCATGAATTCCGAAACGCCCGGAATGGTCATCGACAGGCTTTCTATCCTTACTTTAAAAGCGTATCACATGAAAGAAGAGGCTCAACGGGAATCGGCTCATAGATCCCAGCGAGACAGGTGCACGGAAAAGCTGGACATTATTCGACGCCAGCATGCGGATTTGTTTGAGGCCTTAGAATTATTGATGGATGACGCGTTTAAAGGAAAACGGGGCTTTCGGGTCTATTCTCAGTTCAAGATGTATAACGATCCTGCGCTGAATCCAGAGTTGTATGAAAAAATCTGAGCAAGGCATGTGAAAGCATGCGCAACTGATCAATGATTTCCGGTCAGACCCGCAGAGAAACACACCAGCGGTTCGGGTCAGGACCAACGCCCTATCATTGCCAGAAAAGCATTATAGAGATCTTCGGGCGTCACGTCCGTGATGCAATGATGTCTATGGCTGCACTCGTCTGCATGGCCGCTGCAGGGGCATAAACCGCCTTGCAGATATTGATGTTGCTTACCCAGAGGGGCCCAGCGTCTGCCTTCGGTCGGGCCAAAAATGGCTATCGTCGGCACGCCGAGTCCCGCCGCAAAATGCAACGGCCCCGTGTCAGGGCTGATGAAACCCTTTAATTGGCTCAAGACAGCAAGAAAGAAATCGAGGGGTTCGATAGTTTCCAACAGAGGCATGTCAGGGTGTCTTCCTCTTATTTGTTTAAGCAACTCATTTTCGCGCACCCCTTTTCCCACCGTAAAGGCCATTTTGATCCCATGTTTTCGGGCCATTTCATAAAAACGCACCCAGTTTTCCAGGGGCCACTCGCGTTTGGGCTGGGTCGCGCTGATGCAGCACACCAAATCGACGCCATCCAGCAAGGTCCTCGCCTTGTCAATGAGGGCACTATTCAAGCCGATTTCTACGGTTGGATCTTCAGGGAACGGCACGCCCGATACAGAGGCTATGGCCCATGTCCGAACCGTCTCGTGACGGTTCGTGTCCATTTCTTCGACTGGCTCCGTATAACAATGTTTTCTGAGGAAAAAGCCTTTTGGGGCTACCGGGCCTATCCTTCTCCGACCCCCAATGATGCGACTAAATATTGCGCCTCTATCGTTTCCCGCAAAATCAATGGTGACATCAAAGCGCTCCTTTCTCAATTGTCGAATTATCGGCCATGTTCTTACTAAGGACGCGGGATCTCTTTTTCTTGGAATAGACCATACCCTGTCGATCCATTCAATATGCTCCAATAAGGGAACGGCTGCCTCGGGAATAAGCACATGCAGTTCACCCCCCGCAAAGTGGGCTTTTATGGCCCTCAGGACCGGCGTGGCCACAACCACGTCGCCTAAATACTTAAATTGGATGCCTAAAATTTTGGACATCATTAGAGCCTATTAGATTATGGGTAGGATTACGAAAACAAGATTTCATGTCAATTTAAAGGTGACTTATTGCGCTTCAGTGTGTTGGCAAAGATCTTTCCCACGAATTGGAGGCACCCAACAAGATTATTCGACCAATGTTGTTCAGAGCGAAATGCACCTAACGTAATCGCACCCATGATTGAGCCGCCAACGGCCAATGGGATAGCGAGCGCCGATTGCAGGCCCGTTTTCAGAAAACTCTGCTTGTCAAGTGTCGCCTCATCAGGCAGGAAGTATAGGTGGAATGGCCTTGTGTGTCAAGCCAGTAGGTAGCACAAGACCTTTACGTCTCAATACTGCTGCATCAATGAATTGTAGCCGTTCACTGGCTCAAAGGCTCCCCCGTATATGTGCGGGGATTTTGGACAGGGTTCAGAGTCCCATGCTAGTTCCGAGATGCCACTTTGGAAACGTATGGAGTTTGAAGCATCCCTTCCAGGGGATATAAAACGTGTTCTTGAACTCCTTAAAGGGCTTGATTTGAAACTTTAGAATCCGAAAGGTCCTTGATTTGGGCACTATGACATCAATGACATTCCCTTGGGTGTCCAAAAAGGCCTGATATTTTGCAGCCTCCGGGCAACCTCTGAGTCAGTAAGGGAACCAAACCTCCTAAATATTACAGATGTTTTGGCAGATTTTATGGGTCGGGGAAGGCGAAGATTTTAACCGCAGGAATACATTGAGTATTTTGAGGATTAAAATCTGAGCCTGATGCGGAGATTGCGAAAAATAGCCATTCTCGGACAGCCTCCTAGGGATGTTCCCGGTATGTATCTTGCTTAATATTTATATTTTATAGCAAAAACTTCTTAAGTTGCATATATTCTTGGATTTAGGTATTTAGAAACTACTGGCAAGTGGAGATGTATGGGCCGTGGGGAGCAACGGCATGGTTTGCCGGCTGAACCCTGAAACGTACGAATGGAACATTCAGGAACCCGGCCTGCATGGAAACCTCTACAGCGTATCGTTTGTCGACGACAGCCATGGCTGGGTCTGCGGAACCATCCTGTATACAGAAGATGGAAAAACCTGGGAAAGGAAAAGGCCAAAATGGATTTTGAATTATCTGAAGAGCAGCAAGACATCAAGAAGGCGGCACAGGAATTTGCCGAGGGCGAATTCAGGGATATCGCCAGAGAGTGTGACATAAACGAGGATTACCCTCCCTCCCTGTTAAAGAAAGGTGCCGAGCTCGGTTTTGTGGGGGTGTTCATAGATGAAGACCATGGGGGGGCCGGTTTAGGCTTCTTGGAGCATGCCCTGATAATGGAAGAGTTCTGGAAAGTAGACCCCGGCCTTGGGCAGCAATTCTGCTCGGTGACCTTCGGTTCGGAAGAGTTCCTTTTGTTCGGCACCGAAGATCAGAAAAGAAAATACCTGCCGCCACTCGTCGAGGGCAAGTCAATCATGGGGTTCGCAATTACTGAGCCGGATGCTGGGAGTGATACGGCTGCGGCCTCAACCTCGGCTGTCTTAGACGGTGATGAATATGTAATCAATGGCAGCAAGGTCATGATCGGAAATGGCTCCGTGGCCGATTTCATGCTTGTATTTTGCCTTACCGACCCTGAAGAAAAATCTAAATCCGGCAGACATTCGATAATGGTGGTCGAGACGGACAGGAAGGGGTATGACGCGGATAGAATGCACGGCAAAATGGGTCTGAGGGCCTCTGATACATCCAACATCTTTTTCTCGGACCTAAGGGTCCCCAAGGAGAACCTGGTAGGGGAGAGAGGAAAAGGTTTTTACCAGTTGATGGAGTTCTTTGACAGGTCCCGCGCATACGTGGCCGCCCACGGGGTTGGACTGGCACAGGGCGCTCTCGACATGGCCGCTAAGCATGTCAAGAACAGGGAGCAATTCGGCCAGAAGATCGCGTCTTTCCAGGCCACACAATTCAAAATAGCCGATATGGCCACCAAAATAGAGCTGGCCCGCACCTTGACACATAAGGCCTGCTCCCTCTTGGACAAGGGTAGGCCGGACACCACTGTCACGGCTATTGCCAAGATGTTTTCCGGAAGGGCGGCAGTAGAGGTGGTTGATGAGGCCCTCCAGTTCCATGGGGGATACGGTTACTTCAACGACGAGGATGTGGAGCGCTTTTACAGGGCAGCCAAAGTCCTTGAAATCTATGAAGGGGCAAAAGAGATAGAGAAGATGATAATAGGCCGTCGTGTGCTTGGAAGGTATTAGCCGTCCAAACAGGGCAGTTTTTCAAGATTTTTCCGCACTAAATTGAAAGAAAGTCAGGGAAACTGCCCAGAACAAAGACTGTCTACAACTGTCTACAATGGTATTTTGAGAAATCCCTGGCTATCGACATGAAACAAAGTAGGCAAGCGGAGTCTACTTTGTTTTTTCAACAGAAAATTCTGACGAAAACAGCTATATCCTGCGTAAGACCGGACGCTTTGCTCATTCTCGAACCTATATTCACGAGTTTGCCAAGGAACACAATTTTGCAATTGAAGTCTGCGAGGCTGCCGAGATCCGCCGGTTTTCGGGTCCACTTTAAACCTGTAATGGGATCCCCAGCCGCAGCAAGATTGCCTTCATCTTCCTTGTCTCATATTTGGTTCCTACCTTTGGACCTCCCGTGCAGGCCAGGTATTATCACATGGATCTTGCTTTAGCTTGGGATCATGATAAACCAACAAAAAAAGCCTTCGCGCGTTTGCTGATTATAAGTCTATTTATCCTCTGAATGTCTAAGCGGAAACCAGGTACAGAAAATGCGGGAAAAACGTATTCTCGGAACTGTTGGAAGAACCCTGCTAATCGCAAAAAGATCATAATGAAGCATGCCCGTTCCCCTTGTTGTTTTGCAATCATTAATCCTACACGTCTCCCATTACGTCCGACAACTGCCCTCGCAGTTTCCAAGAGCAATAGTCAACTTTTGTGAATGGTGCTTTGATTTGCCGATGGACATCCCCCAAACCTCCCATCTGATGTACGGTCTGAGTGTCCCGATCGATCTTGCCAAGGGTTTCAGCGTTAGACCTGAGCTCATGTGATATGATGATGGTAGTGGTAAAGTCTCCGCCGCCGATAGTACTGATTTCGGCAAGTACGTCATCTACGGTGTCCAGTTCCAGATCACTTTCTAAACACAATGTGACCATGGGTCTAATACGCGTAGGTCCCTGTTGAATCAAGAGCCCCCTTCCTTACTAAAGTTAAGGAAGGGGGTTTTTTTATCGACAAGCCCCTGAGTATGGGCTTGACAAGAAAGGGATGAACTCTGTAAAGTTATTCCTCACGCAAAAGTGGCAAAACGCTAAGTTTATAAATAATTTCTCGTCATTGTTTTCCTTTGCGGATTTAGCGACGATGATTATAGGACATAGGGTCCTTGGCGGATATTAAGAACCATTAAACTTGTGAGGAGGGAATCCATGAAAAAAAGCATTCTTTTATTGTCCTTTGTGCTGGCTGTATTGATTACTCTAATAGTCCCGATCCAGGGCGCCTATGCTGCCAAGCCGATTATCTTGGGTGTGCCCACCTCCCTCGGATTTCTTGAGGGGAAAGAGGGTTTGGCCTGTGTGAATATGGCCGTGGATGAGATAAATGCGGCCGGGGGTGTTAAGGTGGGCGGTGTCATGCGACCGTTCAAAGTTGTGGCCATCGATGCCCGGGGCGCTGAGCCAGGGGTCCCGGTGAGCGATGTGATCAGGGCCCATAAGAAACTGATCTTAGAGGATAAGGCCGATTTCATTGTTTTTGGTTCCTTTCGGTCCGAGTGCGCCATCGCATGTATGGACGTGGTGGGCCAGTATAAGATCCCGATGATATTAGGGACCGCCATGTCACCGGGGATGCAGAAAAAGGTGATGACCGACTACGACAAATATAAGTACACCTTCAGGGCTTGTCTGAATGCAATCTATCTCGTCAAGTATCTCGGTGGCACCATGGCCTATCTGAATAAAGAATTCGGCTTTAATAAGGTCTTTATTATGAACCAGGACGTGGCCTGGGCAAGAAAGACCGGCGATATCATGATCAAGGCGGTTTATGATAAGATGGGATGGGAGGTTGTTGGACGGCAACAATATCCAACCGGGTCTTCGGATTTCTCATCCGGCCTCATGAAGGCGAAGGCCAATGGCGCCCAGGTGATTCTGCCGATTTTTGATATGCCCCAGAGCGGGATCCTGGTGAAGCAGTGGAAAACCATGCATATCCCTGCCTTGATGGCCGGTTTTATCTCACCGCTTGCCGGGCCCGGGGCCTGGAAGACCTTTGATGGAAAGATAGCGGGCGCCATGAACTGTATATTTGAAATCGGCAACATGCCCGTCCCCAAAGTCCCCAAATCCGTGGAGTTCTACGAAAAATATCAGAAAAAATACGGCAAACCCATCGAAGCGGGACATTCGCCGGCCCCCGCCTACGAAATGGTTTATATGTTGAAGGAAGCCATTGAAAGGGCCGGATCTGTAAACGGCGATAAGGTGGTGGCAGCGCTGGAAAAGACAGATCGAACCGGGGCCATGGGTCGCATCAAGTTCGGCAAGGACCACCAGGTAATTTATGGGCACAACCCGGAGGTGGAGGCCCTCGGTTGTATGATCCAGTGGCGCAAGCCGGGAAAACGCGTTATCGTTTACCCCCCGTCTGTGGCGGAGGGCAAGATTCAACTGCCTGAAGGGCTCAAGAGCTTGAAATAATAGGAATGTTATTCCCTTTGTCTTCCCTCCCGCTGGCTAGTGGAGGGGGGGTCATAGGGGTGATGAACATCGAGCTGATGAACATCGAACATCGAACGTTCAGGTAAGCGAAGACTCCGACATCGAATTTTGAATGGGAAGAAATGAAGAATAAAAGATGAATCTCGCTGCAGAGGGACTGTCAGTGGGAAACGTTCGGGTAAGCGAAGACTCCGACATCGAATTTTGATGGTTTCGTAAAAAGTCTCCAAGGCCGTCACTCCCGCGAACGCGGGAGTCCATAAGTGGTTAATTTTCCTGGATTCCCGCGTTCGCGGGAATGACAAAAACGGA
>Ga0208902_1000635_pt1 | contig 17839 bp, 15 predicted proteins | sample AntAceMetag02UKH_FD_184767 | JGI IMG/M metagenome (GOLD analysis project Ga0208902, IMG submission 184767) | Saline lake microbial communities from Ace Lake, Antarctica - Antarctic Ace Lake Metagenome 02UKH (SPAdes) (version 2) | ecosystem: Environmental > Aquatic > Non-marine Saline and...
GGGCAGTACTATTGATGTTCTAAAATCCGCCGAAGTACTTCGTACATTGGGAGGAGAAATAGAAGACTATTTTGGAACCGGAAATGTAACCGCAAAGCGGGATGAGCTTGGAAAAACCCTGGCTCCACATATTGCAATCCAGACTGTTGCAAGCTCAGGAGCCCACCTTACAAAGTATTCAAATATCACCAATGTGCATACCGGACAGAAGAAACTAGTAGTTGATGAAGCAGTGGTTCCGGTCATGCCACTTTTTGATTTCTCTGTAACCTATGGAGCACCAAAAGACCTGACGATGGATGGCGGTCTTGACGGCATCGCCCATTGTCTTGAGGTTCTCTATGGGGCGGTAAACAGCCCGAATTATGAAAAAATAAAAGAAATAGCTGAGACGGGCATTAATCTTGTTGTTGAAAACATTGAAAAAGTTATCGCAAATCCCGCTGATAAAGATGCCAGAGATGCTCTATGTCTTGCAACTGATATCGGTGGCTATGCAATAATGCTTGGTGGAACGAATGGTGGACATCTCACCAGCTTTTCTCTGGTTGATATTCTTTCCCATGGACGTGCTTGTGCCATGATGAATCCCTACTACACGGTATTTTTTGCTCCTGCCATTGAAGGACCCCTGAGAGTTGTGGGTGACATTTACAAAAAAGCAGGTTTTACAGATGTGGATCTTGATGCGCTTTCCGGAAGAGATTTAGGGATAGCTGTTGCCGAAGCTATGCTGAATCTTTCTGAAAAAATAGGTTTCCCTATTAAATTGAGTCAGGTTGATGGATTTTCAAATGAACACATAGACCGGGCTATTGCGGCAGCGAAAAATCCGCAGCTTAAAATGAAACTTCAGAATATGCCGATTCCTTTGACAGCAGAAATGCTTGAAGAATACATGCGGCCAATTCTCGAGGCTGCCCGAGATGGGAATCTTTCCCTTATCAAGAATCTGTAATTACAGAATTTGAAACGGAAATTTACGATATAAGTTGGGAAAATATGAATTATAAACTACTTTACGGTAAAGGAGCATTGACTGTTTCTTTGCCGGACAATCTTACCATTGATGTAATTGAACCCCGTTTTCAGTCCGGATTTAACGACCCTCTGGCTGAAATCAGCAAAGCATTGGAAAGCCCTATCGGTTCCGGTCCATTACGGACACTCTTTCCCACCGGAGGAAAGGTAGGGATCGTATTCAGCGACATTAGCAGGGCAACCCCCTATCAGGTAATTCTCCCCCCCCTTCTATCTGTTCTTGGTAAGAAAGGGGCTGAGATTATTTTTTTTAATGCAACCGGAACGCATCGGGCTAATACAAAAGAGGAACTGACCGCTATTCTCGGCAGTGATATTGTATCAACGTATCCCATAGTACAGAATAATTGTGCTGCAACTGACAAACATTCGGTTGTCGGGGTTACCAGCTATGGAAATCAGGTGTCACTTTTAAATGAACTTCTTGCATGTGATATAAAAATTCTGACCGGATTTATTGAACCCCACTTTTTTGCGGGGTTTTCCGGCGGCGGCAAGGCGTTGATGCCGGGACTTGCTAAATTATCCACCATTCAGCATAATCATGGAGCACGTAATATTGACAACAATCAGGCCCGATGGGGAGTAACTGAGGGTAACCCGATCTGGGAAGACGTTATGGAAGCAGCTGAAATGGTAGAGAACACTTTTCTTCTGAATGTGGCAATGAACCGGGACAAGGATATTACCGGGGTCTATGCCGGTAGATTGCGGGAAGCGCATGCGGAAGGTGTTAATTTTGTTAAGGAACAGTCGATGGTCAGGGTTCCTCACCTGTATGACCTGGTTATCACCAGCAATTCCGGTTATCCTCTGGATCTGAACCTGTATCAGGCGGTAAAAGGAATGAGCGCTGCCAATGAAATTGTTGGGGACGGAGGGAATATTATCATCGCTGCCTATTGCTGGGATGGTATTCCTGCCCATGGGTTATATGGAAAACTTATTCAAAGTGCAACTTCCCCGAAGGAGCTATTGCAGACAATAAGAGATGCAGAAAAGCCTGTTCAGGATATGTGGCAGGCACAAATACATGCAAAAATATGCATGCGGGCTACGGTGCACCTGTATACAGAAAATTTAAGTGAAGAAGAAATCCGCATGGCTTTTCTTCAGCCGGTACGTTCAATAGAGCAGACTGTTTCTGAGATAATAAAGAAACACGGGGAGAAAGAGAGCCTGAAGGTTTGTGTTTTACCGGAGGGACCCTTGACAATTCCTTATTATCCCTAAACAGGTGAGATTCGCAAGTGAACTTGGTTATCGGTACCGTGACTCCTCCGTTTGGAACGGTACTCTTTGTTCTCAGTAGTGTTGCAAATGTATCTGTAGAGAAGGTGGCAAAGAGTGTACTCATATTCTTCTCACCACTACTGATTGTTCTGTTGCTAATTAATGTTTTCCCAGCTATGACCCTATGGCTGCCGAACCTGTTGTTCGGGAAATAGACGATGCATATTTGTGAGCAAAGAGAGGTCTCTTTGCTCACGTGATATTTAAAATAGTTCGAGTCGGGAGCGACACCGCTCCCCAAAAAAAGAAATTGAGTGAATAAGGTACATACTTATCTACTACAACAGTATGATGAGTATGTTACAGAGACGGCAGCGGGTCAGAACAAATTCGGGTAGAAGTATATATGTTTGTGAATGGTTCTTCAAAATATTCCCCATGACATATTGGAGTAATGATTTTTGTTGATTCTCAAACGAGCGAGAGAAGCGGAACCAACATGATGGTTCCATTTCCGAGTGAGAGCAGAGGACGCAAGGAACCATACCCCGTCCCTTGGGGCGGAATGGAGCCACTTGTGGCTCCGGGTCCAGGGCTTGCCCTGGGGTATGATACCTTTCATTTCTTGCCAACGTTCGAGGTTATTATAATGGATTTACAACTAAAAAGAAAAATAGTAATAGTAACAGGAAGCGCTGACGGTATAGGTTTTAAAAGTGTTAAGCTGCTTGCCGGAGAGGGCGCCTCTGTTGTATTAGCAGATATAGCTGAGCAGAAGAATCAGGCAGTAGCTGCAGAGTTAAGTAAACTTGGGTTTGATGTGCTGCCTGTAGATGTTGATGTACAGGATGAGGCTTCAGTTGCCGAGATGGTTAGAAAGACTGTCGAACATTACGGAAGAATCGATATCCTGGTGAACAATGCAGGGATCGGAATTTTCAAAGGTCTGGAAGATGAGTCACTATTGATGTTAACGGTGGTATCCTGATGCGTTAGGCAAAGGTAGAAGATAGTGATAAATCGATGGATTAAACACATACAAGGGGTATTGTTGTGAAAGGACTGGTAAAATATGATAAGGGATCTGGTAACATGGAGGTTCGTGAGCTGAGTGAGCCTACTCCAGGGTCAGGACAGGTGAAGATAGAAGTAAAGGCCGCAGGCATTTGCGGTTCAGACATACATATACTCCATAGTAACATAGCAATTCCGGTAAACACACCGGTTGTCACTGGACACGAGTATAGTGGTGTGGTGACCGAAGTCGGCGAGGATGTAACTACCTGTAAGGTTGGAGACCGGGTGACCTCAGAGACTGCTTTCACCTACTGTGGTGTCTGCCATAACTGTAAGACTGGCCGATATAATCTATGTGATAATCGATTAACTCTTGGGTACTGGTTTAATGGAGCATTCGCTAAATACACACTGGTTCCGGAGGGAAGAATCCACAAACTTGCTGATCATATCTCATTCGAAGAGGGAGCTCTTCTGGAGCCTACAGCATGTGTAACCCATGCAACCATGGATCTTGCGACTATACAGGCAGGAAATGTCGTACTTGTCTCAGGACCGGGAGTCATTGGGTTGATTGCTTTGCAGGTTGCAAAAGCGCATGGAGCGTTTGTCATCGTTTCTGGAACGAATGTCGATTCAGAACGACTTGAGATTGCGAAAAACGAATTAGGTGCTGACGTGATTATCGATGTGACAAAAGAGGATCTTCAGCAGCGAATCAAAGAGATCACTGATGGGACTGGTGTCGATGTGGTTCTTGAATGTTCGGGTTCAGGGCGAGCTACAGCCACTGGGATCGAGGCAGTTAAAAAGCAGGGTCAGTTCATACAGATCGGTCTTGCAGGAGCTCCTTTTGAAGTGAATTTCGAGAGAATTTGTTTTAAGGAGATCAAGGTGACTGGTTCTCTGGGTTCAGTATGGACTTCATGGAAGCATGCGATCCGCTTGCTCGAATCCGGTCAGATAAACCTGAAGAGACTTGCTTCCCACTCGTTCTCAATCGATGAATGGGAGAAGGCTTTTGAGGTTTTTGAAAAAAAAGAGGGACTGAAAGTCCTGATCAAACCATAACTGGGGAGTAGCTATGTCTATACAAACATTTGGTAAGTTTTCTTTGGATCCTGCAGTAAATCCCGCAGTGATCGATACTGGAACTTGGAACAGTGATGTAGTGAAGACCTTTTGCCAAAAGCTTCCGCGCCGCCTTCGCGAAACACTCTCTTTCGTTGTTGAACCGGTCCGGTTCTCTTGATCCATCACCACATCACCTCTTCTTTAAAGAGTACTGTTTTGCAACGGTGGGAAAGCGGGATGACCAAGGCAATTTCATACACAGGGATAAATTCTATGACCTTCCGGAAGAGTTCTATGATGAGATGGCAATACGAATGGAACATTTCATAATGGAAGCGGCGAACGATCTGTTTTCATTAACCTGATAAATAACAGACAGCCAGGAGATTGGATAAATCAATGAAATAAATTGATTTCTGCAACAAAAAAGTAAAATACATCTGTAGTAAAAAGATTGCAGCCATTTATTAGTGAATATGGCGGAACCTTGGGATGGTATGGCCAAAATATACAAGAAGGAAACAAAATAATGAGAAATGATGCTATCATTAAAAAAGGAGTTTTAAAACTTCTTCAGATCAAAGATTCAGATATACGGATCAAGACACTTAAGCAGGGAGCTAGCGCTGTAGACAAGGGGATTCATTCTGGTGGGGCGCTTTCAGCAGTGATTCCCCTGACAGTACTCTATTATGGCGATATTATGAACTACTCCGCAGAGGATACCACCGCAGAGGGTCAGGATCTTTTTGTACTGAGCAAGGGGCATGCAGTAGCAGCTATGGCCTCAGTCTATGCAGATGTTGGATATTTTGCAGAGGAGGTTCTGATAAATTCACGTTCAGCTGAAAGTATTCTGAACGGGCATCCCGGTCCGATCCTTCCGGGAGTCCATATCTCTACCGGTCCGCTTGGACAAGGTTGCTGTGTGGCACAGGGTTATGCTCTTGCCGGTGCAGAGGATGACAGATTTGATGTTTTCTCACTGCTTGGAGACGGAGAGCTTCAGGAAGGTATCGTTTGGGAATCTGTGATGTTTGCAGGGCATAAGCATCTTGACAACCTCTGTTTCATCGTTGACAGGAATAAGGGCCAGTTAGACCGTTCTGACATGATGATTGTACCGATGGATACTCTTGAAGCCCAGTTTGCTTCGTTTGGATGGAATGTCTACTCTGTTGATGGAATGCAGTATGAGCCGGTTTTTGATGCTTTGAAATCATTCAAAGAGTCTCCTCGAAATGGAAAACCCACAGTGATCATCAGTAATACTGAGAAAGGGTACGGAGGTTTTTCACATTTTCTGAGTAACCACAAGATCACTCTAAGTGAGAACTTGGCAGAACAGGAAATCAAACTTCAGAAGCAGAGAAGAGATCGCAGAGAAGCTTCATTCTTGAAGATGCTTGAGCAGTACAAAGGAAATATTGAAGTATTTGATGCATGGAAGGAAGCTGCGAAGAAAATGTACCTCTTATTTGACAAGAAATCTCTCAGTGTCACAAGCACCGGTGGAGTTGTGGTGTGTAAGCCTGTTCCAAAGCGGGATAAGAAGATAGTCTTTAACGATGATAATCTTCCGAAACTGGATAGCAGCAAAGAATATGGAGCTAGTAATATTGTCAGGGACTGCATGAAGACGTTTGCTGTGGATGAACGTGTTGTCTCGATCGATGCCGATTTGTCATCTACAAGTGGACTGCAGGCTGGAGTCGGATATGTAGACACAACACGTGCCCTGAATGTCGGTATTGCTGAGGCAAACATGATGAATATCGGTGAAGCGTATGCTTCCCTTGGGTATAACACATGGATCAGCACCTTCTGTCCCTTCTTTGACATTAAGGTTCTTAGAAGGATTGCAGTTGGTCAGCAGGAGCGACTAGAGGCGATTGAGGATGCAGAGAACTGGCTTTCCGAAGGTCATATCAATGATATGACTCTGCTTGCCACTGCACCGAACTTTGAGACAAAGACCAACGGTGCAACCCATATGGGTAATGATGATATTATGATCATCAACGAGATCGGGCATGTGAAAATTATCGATGTATCTTGTCCAAACCAGCTCATAAACATCATGAAATGGATTATGGAGGGGAACAAGGGTCTTGTCTATGTGAGAATTATGCGTTCTCCTTCTGCAGTTCTCTATACTCCTGATGCTGATTTCGTCTATGGGAAAGGGTATTACCTGCGAAGCAGCGAAGGATCAAGTGCAGTAATAGTCTCAAGCGGTAGAGGTGTCCACGAGGCACTTGGCGCAGCTGACATTCTCAAAGAGAAGGGTATCACTACCGACGTGATTGACATGCCGTCTGTTGATGAGAAGTTGATGAAAGAGCTCTACGTTTCAGGTAAGATTGTCGTATTTGCAGAACAGAATAACGGCTACCTCTGGGCTGAGTTTAGAAAACGTATGTTCAGCAACAAGTTGAACAAGACTGGTACCTTTTTCGCTCTCAATGCTGAGGATGCCGAGAACAGACCTCAATTTATCCACTCTGCTCAGTATGAAGAACTGATTGCACAGTTCAAGCTGACATCTGAGGGGATTGCTTCTGAGGTTGCGTCTGCGGTTTAGTAGATAAGACATATTATAATTATACCGGAGAGCTGCTAATCCCGCAGCTTTCTGATTGCTTATAAACCAGCTTGATGAAGCTTGATACTGATAATGCGATCAGATGGGATCAATGCTGAAAAGGCCACATGTGGTGTGGATAAAGGGAGTAATTTATGAAAGGGTTTGTAATTGTAGAACCTGGAATCTCCAGAGTTGCCGATGACCTTACTAACCCGGTTATGGAACCCGATGAGGTTATCGTACGTATCAGAAGGGTAGGGTTCTGCGGAACTGATCTGAATACCTATAGAGGTAAGAGTCCTCTGGTAACATATCCGCGGATCCCCGGGCATGAGATATCAGCTGAGATCGTTGAGATCGGGTCACTGGTTCCAACTGACTTCACGAAAGGCGATAAGGTCTCTGTGCTTCCCTATACTACCTGCGGACGTTGCTGGCCTTGCCTTCACGATCGGCCGAATGCATGTAAGTATAACGAGACTCTTGGAGTACAGCAGGATGGCGGGATGACTGAGTTCCTCTCTGTTCCTTATACCAAACTAATCAGAAATCTGGACTCTCTCTCATTTGATGAGATAGCGATAGTCGAACCGCTGGCTGTTGGATTTCATGCTGCAAGAAGAGCTGAACCCGGTGAAGGTGATACTATGTTAGTATTCGGTTGTGGTATGGTTGGTCTTGGAGCCATAGCCAACGGTGCGATTCTTGGAGCTGACGTTATTGCAGTTGATATCGAAGACAGCAAACTTGAGTTGGCAAGGAAATCAGGGGCACGGTATACCATAAACTCCTCTACTGATGATCCAGGTGCACGGTTAGCAGAGATCACTGATGGTCATGGTTCGAATATCGTACTTGAGGCCATCGGACTCCCTTCGACCTATACGAGTGCAGTAGATCTTGTCTCTTTCGGTGGCAGGGTGGTTTATGTCGGGTATGTAAAGAACCCGGTAGAGTATGAGACAAAGAAGTTCGTCATGAAAGAGATACAGATTAGAGGATCTAGAAATGCTGTGAAGAAGGATTTCTCGGACGTTCTGGAGGCTTTGAAAGCCTTCAAGCTGCCTGCTGATGAATTGATCACTCAAATTGTACCGCTTTTGGAAGCTGGAAGTGCTCTTGAGTACTGGAATGAGCATCCGGGAAGCGTTTCCAAGATACTTATTTCTATGGACTAATAGACTTTATCGTGCTATGAGAGAAGCTCCCGAACAGAGAGCTTTTCTCGGGATCTTGGTTGTGACTACAGCGCTTAACTAAATTCATCCGCCTTTGCTGAAATAAAATGAACCAAAAAAATGACTATTAACAGCCTCAGTACTGCGGAGTTGCAGGAAATATTTGATATTCGCCTGATTCACGAATCCAGACTTGTAGAAGTCAGTTGCCAGAACAGGAGTATGAAAGTAACTGACCGACTTGAATTTCTGCTCAATAAGATGAAAAATTCGGATACCAGGAACAAGAATTATCTACATTGGAACAAAGATTTTTTATGAGATCTGAACGTTTTATTCCCCCGGTAAGCTTGTCTCAGACAATTTTTCCATTCTCATAAAAAATAACTGTTGGAGAGCCGGTAATATCCAGGTTAGCGGCTAATTCTTTGTTTCCTTGTCTGAAAATTTTCAAAAAAGGAATCATCTTACCATAGACATATCCTTCAGATCCAACGCTTTCTGCCATGCGAAGCACATCTGTTCCCCGACCGCTTCCAAGGTCTACACAGGTCTCTCCCTCAGATACCTTACTGTGGTTTATTGCTCCTCCACACGAGAGGCAGCAACTGCTTTCTGCCAGTTCAGAATAGCGCAGGTTTATAGCGCTGTTCACTTCTGTAATTATTATCTCATTCTCCCTATAAAATTTGTAAAAGTATACTTAAACCGTTATTAACGGTCGATTTTTGTTCATTGGTGAGCTTTGCTAGAATCCGCTCTTCATAATTTTTCTTCTCTTTCTGTATTACAAGATCGCATTTTTTCCCAGCTTCTGTAAGAGTAAGTAAAAGATACCGGCGGTCAGACTCGTCAGATCTGCCAACAATGAAACCACGATGAGACAATCGGCTTATTACCCTGCTTCCTCGTGAGGGGGACAACTCCATAAGTGCGGAAAGGTTTTTTGATGAGAGTGTTTTGTGTCTGGCAATAATTGAAAGGCAGGATACTTCACCAAGAGTAAGATTGAAAGTTTGTCCAATTTCATCACCAAAATTACAACGTTTTTTCAACTCGAGAATCTCATCAATCATATCCGATATAATCCTTTTATCTTTAGTCAACTATAGTTGCTAATAGCAATAGTTGCTGTTGACAATTAAACAATTTTTATCGATATTGTCAAGACTATTTTAATATATTTTTTATTTTTTAAAGAATCTGCTTTTTTTAGTGTTTTCCCGTCGGAAAAATCAGATTGACCCTGAATAGTGATAAATTCCATAGACTCCCAAATATATAGTAGTATAAAATAGCGAAAGTAAGCGAGGCCGCAATGAAAAAAACCACTAATCGAAATTTTTTTGCATTTACATTCCATGCCCTGTTTCTTGCATTGACAATGAATTTCATTAATATCAATACTGTTGTTCCGAACATGATTGCCGAGGCTGGTGGGTCATCAGTGCATCTTGGTATATTGTCGGCTATAATGATTGGCGGCACAAGCTTTATGCAGCTCTTTTTTGCAGGAATTCTTATGCCGTATCCCAAAAAGAAACGTTTCCTCATTATCGGTATCTATCTTAGGGTTGCAGCACTTATTCTTCTGGGAGTATTTCTTTTAGGGGTGGATGGATCAGGATCAGAGGGAATTTGGAAGGTGTTTGTCATATTGGGAATTATGACCATATTCTCCTTTAGCGGTTCTTTTGCAAGTATTGCTTATACGGATATTCTCGGAAGGGCGATTGAACCGGATAGCAGAAAACGTTTTTTTCTGATGAAGCAGCTTATTTCGAGCTTTGGCGTTATTATTTCTGCACTGCTTGTCAAACTTGTGTTAGGCTTTTTTGCCTACCCGGTAAACTACAGTATTCTCTTTATATCTGCAGGTGTACTGCTGCTCATTGGAACAATTGGTTTCTGGCTTATAAGGGAGCCTGCCGGGGTAGAAAAAAAGAAAATAAGTATGGCAGAAAGGTTTCGGGCTTTTCGTGATGCAATTAGTAAAGATAGAAATTTACAGATGTATCTACTGCTTATTAATACCTCAGGAATAATTCTTGTTACTATTCCCTTTTTTATACTTTTGGGACGTACGAAATTTGAACTTACCGGAACCATGGTTGGTACCTATTTGCTGGTTCAAATGAGCGGGAGCCTTGCAACTAATATTATTCTTAATTTGATGAATAAAAATCAGCGGTATAAGGGGATTCTCTATATGTTTATTTTGACAGGAACCACGGTACCGATAGCGGCATTACTTCTCTCTTCAAATCAAACACTTTATATGATTGTTTTCCTGTTAAGCGGAATCAGCCTTGCTTTATATCAAATTGCAGCTCCGGGAGTACTTCTCGAGATATCAAATGATGAAAACCGTACTGTTTATACTGGTTTATCTGGAGCTGGAAGTATTATGAGCATGATCTTTCCGATTATTGCAGGAGTGCTTATTCGATTAATTGGTTTCCCGGCTGTTATGGTGATTTCATCTTTAATAATATTTTCAGGAGTATTTGCCGCAAAACGGATTGACTGTAAGAGAATTACCGGGAGAGAATAACTTTTATTGTGGTGCGGGGTGTTGTGTGGTGGAATTACTAATCTGAAAATAAAAAAAATCCCGATTTGCATATCTTCATATAGAGCAAACCGGAATTTTTAAAAAGGTATTTTTCGATTTTCTAAAAAAGTATGCATTGCATACTTCAATCATTTTCCCAATATTTCTGCTAGTTCTTCAGCAGTAATAAATTGTGCTTCATACGAGGATCGATTATTCTCAATCTGACGGATAAAGGCTCTCATGTGATTTTCTGATCCTTTCTCAAGATTTTCATAGACCCGTATTATAACTGCATTTTCTGTTTTCGAAAGCAGCACTCGCAGGTCTTTAATATCGAGATCTTCAATAATGGCTCCGACGGTGAAAGCATCGGTTAGCGAATTGGATCCCTTTTCTATCAGCTGCTCATATAGATCGGCAAGTTCCGGGTTGGTAAATATACCTCGAGAATCATCCTGAATCGGATCAACCATATGATAAGTTTCCATGACAGTAAGAACTGCATCCATGTGAGTCTGTTCACTACCGGCAATATTACTGAATACCCTTACACCCCAGATATCACTTAATTCCAGATATACATCGCGGGCAAGTTTTTCTTCTTCACGCATAAGGAGCAGGCCATCGTACTCTTCCTGACTCAGGTCTGTCGGTACCACGATAGATGCTGTTTCCTGCTGTACAGGTTCAGTTTGTTGTGTAGTCTCTACGGTTCCTTCAGCAAACAAATATGCAGGAACTGATATTAGTAAAATTAGTATACTCAATACGGTAATTAGTTTTTTCATTTTTTTTCTCCAATGTAATATTTTTTTAATATGGGATTTATATGTATTTCCCTTTCAATATTGAATGTAAAGTCAGGAGGTGAAGATTGGGTAAGAGAAAGGTTAAGAATTTTTAATAATCAAAAATTTTCTGCATTGAGTAGTCCCAGAGAGGATTATGCAAAGGAGTTGATTCAGTTATTAATGGGGTATCCGCTTGTTTTTGATAGCAGGAAGCAGAGCTGATGAAAATATATTGCCGTGTTTTTCCTGAAAAAAGACGGAAGTCTCTCTTTACATCTTTCGGCGTAAATGCGATCCAGTTTACTATCGCATCCCATGTATATCCTTTAAGTAGTTCTATTGCCAAGCTGCTTACTGAAGTGCTGATATTCCCCGTTCCGCCAATAAATAGTATTTTCATAAAAAGTATTTTATCGTATAGGGCATCTTACTACAAGTTTTATAACTGAAATTAAGCAAGCATACTTAGCAGCTACAATATTATTGTAAAAAAGTTAATACATATAAACAAAAGTAATTGACATTATATTAAATAATTGATATTATCACATAGTAAACGAGTTGTTTGATAAAAAGCGTAAGGATCAAGAACTTCCTATAGGGGAATGCAGCATGAACAATCAAAGAGAGTGCAGAACCGGCGGAAAAAGAAAAAGATTTCGGTTTCAGCGGGGTCGTGGGAGAAATCCTGCTCATACCTGTAATGGACAGAATAGATTGGCACGTGCGGAGTGCTTACTTGGAGAATTATACCCCGGAGATACTGCGGTTGTTACGAGTATAGTTCAAGAGTCGGGATTCCGGAAAAAACTACTTTCACTTGGGATGATTCCGGGAAGCAGGGTTGAGTGTGTCAGAAGAGGGAATGGTTGCGGTTCCGGTATCTGTGTTCGGCTCAGCGGCAGTACCTTTATGATTAATTCACGCATGGCTGATTTTATTCAAGTTGTAAGAGTAAGTTAGGAAGGTATTTGGAATGACTCGGCTTAATCGACTTATGGGGGAAGAAATGAATACAGAAGAAACTCTCTCTAATCTAAAGCCCGGAGACAGGGCAAAAGTAACGGGGTTTATAGATTCAGACAGACAATACAGAAGAAAACTCTTATCCATGGGGTTAACCCGCGGAGTGGTTATTGAGTATGTGAAATCAGCGCCCCTGGGTGATCCGGTCGAAATCAAATTGCGCGGTTATTCCCTCAGTCTCAGAAAAGAAGAAGCAAAAGTCTTGCTTTTAAGAAAAGTACAGAACTAGCAGGAATAATAGATACAGGCATAAGGAACAAATTCTGATGAGTAAACAACAAAATGCAATAACAGTTGCTATAGCAGGGAACCCGAACTGTGGAAAGACAACCTTATTTAATGCTCTAACCGGCAGTGATCAAAGGGTTGGGAACTGGCCCGGGGTAACCGTTGAGAAAATAGAAGGGGGCTTGCGGCTGGGCGCTTTAACAGGATCAGTTATTGATCTTCCGGGTATTTATACACTCATTCCCGATTCAGAGGATGAAATGGCAGCCAGGACTTTTCTTGCTACAGAGAAGTACAACCTGGTTATCAATATTGTTGATGCGGCAAATCTGGAAAGGAATCTATACCTTACAATGCAGCTTAAAGAATTTGAAATCCCCATGATGCTGGTTCTTAACAAAATGGATATTGCAGGGAAAAATGGAATTGAAATAAATGTTAACGGGTTAAGCAAAAAACTTGGTATTCCGGTTATAGCAATGTCCGCAAACAACTTGAAAGATATTGAGAGATTTTCTCAAATACTGAAAGAAATACTGGAAAAAGGAGTTCTGGAAGAGAACCGAAAGCTGGTGCAGTACCCGGAAGCTATAAGAAACTATTTGGCTGCATCACAACTTCCGGAGCACGTTCTTCTCCAAAATGCGCGAATCGGGAGAAGAAGTGTACTGTTAGGCTTTCTTGAGAGTGACCCGGTAATCATAAAAGAAATTCAGGTTCAGTATCCTGAGATCTCAGAAGAACTCATCGCTGCAGCGAATGGAGTTAAAACCCAGCTTACGGATGATCCTGACATTGTGCTTGCCGAAGCCCGGTATGAGGGTATTCAGAAGCTGCAGGAATATATTACTCATAGGAAAGTCAGGAAAAAAAAGATTAATCTTGACGATATTGTTCTTCATAAATTCTGGGGTATACCCATTTTCTTTGGAGTGATGTACCTGGTTTTTCTGGTAACCATGTCTATTGGTGGTGCATTTATAGATTTCTTTGATATTTTGTTTGGAGCTGTTTTTGTACAGGGGCCGGAATTCCTTTTGCAGGCAATTAGTGCTCCAGATTGGATTATAGCATTCTTAGCCGGTGGACTGGGCGGAGGAATTCAGACAATCTCAACATTCATACCGATAATTTTCTTTATGTTCCTGATGCTGGGAATACTGGAAGATTCAGGGTATATGGCCAGAGCAGCCTTTGTGATGGATAGATTTATGCGGTTAGTCGGTCTGCCGGGAAAGGCATTTGTACCAATGCTTGTGGGGTTTGGCTGCACGGTTCCGGCTATAATGGCCACCCGGACACTGGAAAATAAGCGCGACAGATTTTTGACTATTTTTATGGTACCGTTTATGTCCTGCGGTGCAAGACTTCCGGTATACGCCTTGTTTGCGGCTGCTTTTTTCAGCAAATATGCGGGATTGATAGTGTTTTCGGTATACATTGCAGGAATACTGCTTGCTATGCTTACCGGGTTGATCATGAAAAGTACGCTTTTCAAAGGATCCTTTTCGCCGTTTATCATGGAGCTGCCGGAATATAATGTACCCGTAATACAGAAAGTACTGAAAAATGCGTTTGGAAGATTAAAGTTGTTTGTTTTCCGGGCTGGTAAAGTGATCTTGATAGTGGTAGTTGTGCTATCAGTCCTAAACAGCTGGGGAACCGATGGGACTTTCGGTAACGATGATTCAGAAAAATCTGTTCTTTCCATAATAGGAAAAACAATTACCCCCATTTTTAAGCCAATAGGAATTACTGAAAAAAACTGGCCGGCAACCGTGGGGCTTTTTACAGGTATTTTTGCGAAAGAAGCTATTATCGGTTCTTTGAATAGCCTTTATATCGAATCTGATAATGCCAGTCAGGAGGAGTCTGAGTATGGCCAGAAGAATATTCACGTTATTTTACTAGAAGCAGGAAGGGCTTTTCAGGTATTGGGACAGAATCTTCTCGGTTTGGTTAAAGGGATTGTCTCTGGAAGTGAGACCTCAGTATCAGATGAAATTGATGCAGAAAAGAATATGTTTACGGCTCTTCGCTCCCGGTTTACACCAGCCGCAGCATACGCGTATATGTTGTTTGTTCTTATCTATTTTCCTTGTGTGGCAGTGTTGGGAGTAACTTTACGGGAAATCGGGAAACTATATGGGACACTGCTTGTCGGGTACCTGACACTTCTGGCGTGGATTGTTTCGGTTCTGTTTTATCAGATTGCTGAAGGTCATTCCCTTGGCTGGATTGCCGCGGCAGGATTAGGGTTTATATTGATATACCTGAGCCTGGCAGCTCTGGGGCGGAGAAAGGATCACAAGAAGTTAAATGCGGCAGTATTCTTTTAGAAGTCTGTCGGAGTACTAGTGCTGAGTCAACCTTCACTTGACGCTCCGATAAGAAAACAGGTAATTATACTCGAAATAACAGAAGGAGTATGATAAAGTACAGAATGAGCTTAACAATAAACGAGCTAACGAAAAAGTATCCCGCTGCATCAGAGTATATTACTCAAATCTACCTGATTTTACGGGATTATTTCTATTGTAATAATAAAAGGCTTGCCGAGCATATTGGAGTTTCGGCTTCGGCTGTATCCCAAGCAATTTTGCGCCTGAAAAAACTCAATTTTGTCGAACAGGACAAATATGGGATGATAAACCTGTGTGTTGACGGAAAATTACTGGCAGAAGAACTTCTTAAAAGACACTATTTGCTGGAATACCTCATGGTTAAGAAACTTCAGTTCCCCTGGGAGCTTTCAGATAACGAAGCAGAGCATTTGCAGGATAAGGTTTCCCCGGATTTTATTAATCATTTGGATAAATATCTGGATTTTCCCAAGACATGTCCCCACGGCAACCCGTTTCCGGATAATCCTGATGCAGCAGTGATTCTCAACGCTCCCCGACTTACAAAGGCGAAACCGGGAGAAATAGTGAAGATTGTTCGAATTACTGAGGAAGGAGAACGGATTCCGGGGCTTCTTCACACTTGCTTTGAGATTGGTGTTATGCCGGGAATGATATATGAGATTTCTGAAGTACTGGATGATACTATTACTCTTATTTCCAAAAAAACCGGAGAATTAAACAGCTTGAGCCGGGATTTTGCAAAATATATTTGTGTTTATCTTCATTAGCCAACAAAGAAAACAAATTCAACCTTTAAATCTCTAAAAAGGATTCCTCAGATAATTCCCAGTTTCTTTCCTTCTTCCTCTGCAACTTCCAGCAGCCAGTCAAGCTCATCGTCCTTGTGAATGGACATATAAGAAGTCCTGATAAGTGATCTTTTTGGCGGGACCGCAGGTGAGATAACCGGGTTTACATAGATCCCGCGTTCATACAGATTTTTCCAGAACATAAAAGTTTTTTCATTATTCCCAATAATAAGCGGAACAACCGGAGTTACAGCAGTCCCTACATTGAAACCAATAGACTTGAAGCCGGATATCATTTTTTTAGCAATTGCCTGGAGCCGGTGAACTCTTTCCGGTTCTGTCTTGATGATTTCAAGTGCTTTCCGGGCAGCGGCAATATTAGCCGGCGGCATAGATGCACTGAAAATAAGAGGCCTTGACATGTGTTTAATATAATCTATCACTTCAGCACTTCCTGCAACAAAACCCCCGATTGAACCGAAAGATTTTGAGAAGGTACACATTATGATATCAGCAAGGGAGTCGTTTTCGTAATGCTCACAGGTTCCCCTCCCGGTTTTTCCAATTACCCCAATTGCGTGAGCTTCATCAAGATAGATGCCGGCTTTATAGGCATCTGCCAGTTCCCGTATTTTCACCAGTTCAGTAATATCCCCTTCCATGGAAAAGACCCCATCGGTTACAATTAATTTTCCCGCGTTCCTGGGTATGCGTTTCAGGATTCTTTCCAGTTCTTCCATGTTGTTATGTTTGTATCTGTGCAGGTTGATATTTCGCTTCATCCCGGTAGTAAGGAACACTGCGTCCATAATAGAGGCATGATTATATTTATCACTTATTATGTGATCCCCTTTTCCCAGCACTGCTGATATGGCTCCGAGATTGGTCTGGTACCCGGTTGTAAAGCACAAAGCAGCATCTTTTTTGACAAAATCTGCAAGCTCTACCTCCAACTGTTCATGAAGATCAAGTGTTCCATTCATAAAACGTGATCCGGAACAGCTTGTTCCATATTGTTCAACAACACTCTCGGCAGCCTCTTTTAACCGCGGGTCATTTGCAAGTCCCAGGTAGTTGTTAGAGCCGGCCATCAGTAATTCACGATCGTCAATATACACTTTAGTCCCGCTGTTCCGCTGGATTGGCTTAAAAAATGGGTAGAGTCCGGCCTGCCGGGCCTCATTTGCATCCTCAAAAGCATAGCATTTTTTGAAAACAGGAGATATTTTTTGATTCTCTTCTTTATTACTCATCATCACTTCCTATGGGTTTTTTTGCGTACATATCAATCATTGCATAAATAATTCCGGGGAAAAGACGCTTCAGCAAATATATCATTTTACTCTGAAAACCGGGTATTATGATAAATCTATTTTTGCGAAGTCCCTTGAAAAGTGCCCGTGCAACTTGTTCAGGTTTCAGAATACCGGCGTTTCCGGATATAGCTTTTGTTTCCGGGGGTTTTGTCAGGTTTTCTCTTTCAAGCTGGGGGGTATGGGTATCAGGAGGGCATAATACAGAAACACGGATTCCCTTAAGGGAGAGTTCGTTTCTCAAAGCCTCACTCAAACCTACTATACCGAATTTCGTGGCAGCATAAGCAGTATAGCCAAACGTACCGATAAGACCGGCAACAGATGAGACATTCACCACTCTGCTTCCCTGTTTCATATACGGTACAACGGTTTTCAGGACATTCCAGGTCCCGGTAAGGTTTGTCCTGACAGTTGCATCGAAAATATCCGAGTCTAGTTCCTGAAAATAGTCTGGATGTGACAAACCCGCGCAGTTAACCAGCAAATCCGGGGCCAACTCATCACTGCAGGCTTTTCCCAGTTTTTCTGTAACTAATGCACGATCAGCAATATCAAGAGAAAGAGTCTTGACCCCGGTAGTTGTACCGTAAGTCGATGTGAGGTGTGTTGCTGCCTGTTTAAGTTTTTTCGGATCCCT
>Ga0208902_1000636_pt1 | contig 17829 bp, 18 predicted proteins | sample AntAceMetag02UKH_FD_184767 | JGI IMG/M metagenome (GOLD analysis project Ga0208902, IMG submission 184767) | Saline lake microbial communities from Ace Lake, Antarctica - Antarctic Ace Lake Metagenome 02UKH (SPAdes) (version 2) | ecosystem: Environmental > Aquatic > Non-marine Saline and...
TGGGGGTGTATATTTGTTCAATATATCCCAGGAAGGAGGAAAACTTCTCACGGCGTCATCAACAGAATCAAAGGTAATATTAGTTACAGAATAACCCCCGCCGATACGCATCATCCGACAACCGTTTGTGTCCCGTAGCCAGTTGTTCGCCGTATAGGGAACCCAGCGCTGGTAGATCTCATCAGGAACTGACTTCCCACCGGTTTCCTCTATTATTTTCCTTAGTACCGTATCTTCATAAAGTACCTGCTTTTCGGAAGCATAACCGTATATACAGATAGCGACAGTATGCCCTACATTTTTCTGCCAGTAATTATCCAGCCACGAACTCCAGTATTCCTCGCGTGATTTGGCCCACCACCAGTTATAATAGACCGGTGGCCAGAGATGCAGTATGGCGCCGATTTCTGCCTTCCCTATCTCATAGATAGCGTTTATGGCCTCTTCTAAGGTTGAATAATTAATGAGATACCACTGGAACCTGTTAGCAGGCAGTTCACATTTTTTACCGGGAGCTAACCCTTCGGTGGGTAAAATTGGCGGTCCTGGCCAGGGATAGAGCTTGACCGCCATTTCGGTAATCACCCCAAAAGCCCCTATATGGCCCAGCCCAGCACGTAACAGTCCTCTCGCGTCGGGGCCCGGACCCTCGCCCCATTCATATCCATCCCCGGGTATCGCCAGTGAACCGGTTCGCAATACATCGCCTCCTGGCAACACCCACTCTACGCCCAGTATATTCCGCGGCGCGTAGCCTGTTCGGTAGGCCGTCCCTTGCATACCTAAGGCAAAATGATTGGCCAGACTGGATGACTGGGAACCAGCTTCTGGTGTACCCATATACAGCCCTCTCTTCATTGCTTCAGCCTGTAGCTGTGCATGAGTTACATAAGGGCCGATAACGGCATACATATTGCGGCTTTCTATTTCTAATTCATTCATTCTTTTGGTATCTATCATGCACCAGTAGGGTTTAACTGCTGCTATCATGCCCATACCAAGGCCGGAGCCCAAAACCGAGAAGGGGAATTTATAACGGTTGGCCAGTTTAAGTATTTGTACTACGTCATCCCGGCATCCCGGCATAACCACAAACTCGGCACGGCCCCTGGTGACAAAACTCGGTGCCTGGGATTCCCGGGTATAAGTCTCCATTACGGCTTTATCATCGGTTACATATTCCGGCCCCAGGATATTCACCAGTTCTGTAAATATTAATTTATGCTTCTCGTCGCCATGTGTCATTTTGTACACCACTAGTCCCAATTATACACGTGCTGTCAATAGCGTTTTTTCTATTGCATCCGCATGGTAGTATAACTATATAGTTCTATAACATTTACTGGGGTGTTTGGCATGAAAAAGACCAGGATATCACAACTTCTGGGTATAGATTTACCTCTGATTCAGGGAGGCATGTCACTACTAGCCGGAGCCGAACTGGCAGCGGCTGTCTCCAATGCAGGAGGGCTGGGTATAATTAGCCCGGATGCAGGGATGGCGGCACATTCCGATAAGGTCCAGAACCTGCGCCATTTGCTAGCGCGAACCCGCGAACTCACCAGTAAACCATTTGGCATCAACCTGCCGCTTCGCACCTCAGATATTAATGAGCTGATAGAGGTAACACTTCAAGAAAAAGTCAGTGTAGTAATAACTTCCATGGGAGACCCGGCCTCATATACCTATTTACTCAAAGACAACGGAGTAACTGTTCTACATGTAGTCGCCTCGGTGAAGCAGGCTGTTCGGGCCGAGGTTTTCGGTGTAGACGCGGTTATTGCCGAGGGATGCGAGGCCGGCGGTCATATTGGCCATGATGAGCTAACTACTTTCGTTCTGGTTCCCCAGATTGCTGACGCCGTGAAAATCCCAATCGTGGCCGCTGGTGGCATTGCTGATGCCCGCGGTCTGGTGGCAGCCATAGCTCTGGGTGCCGAGGGTGTACAGATTGGCACCAGATTTATTACCTCACCCGAATGTATAGCCCATGCGAGAGTTAAAGAGGCAATACTGAAGGCCAGCGATACCGATACCGTAATCACCTGTCGTAAGCTCGGCCCCCACCGGGTATTAAAAAATGAACTGGCCGCAAGACTGATAGAAATGGAAAGTGCCGGTTATAGCGCTAATGAGATAGCTACTGTGCTGGCCAGCATTAACCGGCCACGGCAAGGCGAGATAGAGGGTAATCTTGCTGATGGTGAGGTATACTGTGGCGCTATCGCTGGCATGATTCCCAATATTATAAAAGCCGGAGATATCGTGGAGAGCATAGCTTACTCTTCCCGGGAGGTAATTGCCAGACTAAACAATATCTGGTCTTAGCACAGCCTGGCACAATGTCTTCCCTGTAATGCCCGTTAACGCCACCAAACTGCCTTCCGGCTTATTCAGAATGAAATATATCAGGGACGAGGTTCTGTTTGCCTATCGCCCGCGCTACAGTGTAAAATATCGCTAGGCAGTAGTAATTTGAATTGAGTTCTCAATGGTTTGTGACACAGTCCTATGTAAAACGACGCAGGGGATTACGCATATCACGCTCAACCGTCCCGCTACGGGCAACTCCTTGAATGCCCGCATGTCGCAGGAACTCATTACGGTACTAACCAGGGTAAGACAGGGCGAGGACGTAAAGGTAGTTATTATTTCGGGTGCTGGAGATACTTTTTGTGTTGGCGATGAGTCGCCGCCAGTTTCAGGGATAACAGAATATAATACAACTTCTCCGGCAACAGTGATTGCCGGGCTTGATTGCCCGGTAATCGCCGCTATTAATGGTAATGCCTTCGGCAGCGGGCTGGAACTAGCCTTGGCCTGTGATATCAGGATAGCCTCTGACAAAGCCCTATTGGCGCTACCCCAGATTAACACGGGTCTTATGCCGTGTGATGGCGGCACCCAGAGGCTGCCCCGTTTAATCGGCCGCACCAGAGCCATGGAGATGATTCTGCTCGGTGAGCCCGTAAGCGCCGATGAAGCCTACCGGATAGGTCTGGTAAATAGAGTAGTCTCAGTAGAGGAACTCTCCGACGTGGTAAACGAGCTGGCCCTGGGTATAACGTTCAGTGCGCCGCTCGCACTCAAATTCGCCAAGGAGACCATTGACCAGGGAATGGAAATGACTCTGGAACAGGGGTTGCGGTTAGAGGCAGACCTTTACTCCCTGTTACAGACTACAGAAGACCGCACCGAAGGTATCACGGCCTTCAAGACTAAAAAACGTCCCGAATTTAAAGGAAAGTAATCAATGTCCCACTTCCAAACGATAATTTACGATAAGCAAGACAATATAGCTTATATTACACTCAATCGGCCGCAGGTTCTAAATATATATAATATTACCATGAGAGACGAACTGTACGAGGTGCTCCTCGCTATCAAAAACGATGACGAAGTACGTGTGGCCATACTTAAAGGGGCTGGTGAAAAGGCGTTTTGTGCTGGTGCTGACCTGAGCGAATTTTTAACTTCGCCTTCTCCTGTTATTTCCCGGGAGGTACGCTTTAAACGTGACATATGGGGACTTTTCTTAAGCCTGCCTCAGCCGGTTATCGGCGCTCTGCACGGTTATATTCTCGGCTCCGGCTTTGAGATGGCTTTATACTGTGACCTGCGTATCGTCGCCGATGATGCCTGGTTCGGCCTGCCCGAGGTCAGTCTCGGTATTATACCTGCCGCTGGTGCTACCCAGACCTTGCCCCGGGTGGTAGGACGAGCTAAAGCGAAAGAAATGCTACTTACCGGCCGCTGGATAGATGCTAAAGAGGGTATGCATATCGGTCTTGCCAACAAGGTGGTACCCAGAGAGCAACTTCTGCCAACCGCTAAAGAGCTGGCACTCAGGATATCAGGCCGTCCGGAGGCGGCAATCCGCTACGCCAAACGTGCGGTGACCGAGGGTCTGAATATGCCGCTTATCAACGGGCTAGCGCTGGAAAAGAGGCTGGTGGAGATGCTTACAGGCGTTAACTGAAAAACATTACGGAAAAAACGCGTAATACACATGGTATAGATATTTGATAACTTATATATAAGCAGGGGGGTTACAGTGTATGAATAAGGTCTACTCCAGTATTGATGACGCGGTGGCTGATATTCCTGATGGGGCGTCAATAGCGATTCCGGGCTTTTTCGCCGCTGGCGTACCGCGGGTGTTGCTACAGGCCCTGATAGCGAGAGGTACCAGGGAGCTGACTCTGGCTTGCGGCTGTGGTCCGCTGCTGGGCGCCTATGAGGAGCTGGTCCAGCTCATAAAGAATCGCCAGATTAAAAAGGTCATAGACTCCTACCCTCTATTCCGCTCGGCCACTAAAGGAGCCCAGGATACCTTCGAGCAGGCGGTCCGTAGCGGTGAAATAGAACTGGAGGTCTATCCGATGGGTACTCTGGCAGAAAAATATCGTGCGGCTGGTGCTGGCATTCCCGCCTTCTATACACCTACCGGTATCGGCTCAGTAGTGGAAGAAGCGGTTGTCACCAGTATCCAGGATAATCGTAAAGCAAAGGAAACCCGGATACTGGACGGTAAGAATTACGTCCTGGAATACGCACTGAAGACAGATTATGCCTTTGTGCACGCTCATACCGCTGATACTGAGGGTAACCTCAGGTACCGTATGACCGCCAGAAATTTTAACCACGTAATGGCTACGGCGGGGAGGATAACCATTGCCGAGGTAGAAAACGTGGTAGAGCCGGGTGAAATATCTCCGGATGGTATACATACGCCGGGTATATACGTTCAAAGGGTAGTGAAGGTGCCGAGAGTCACCTTTGCTATAACCATAGATTAGATTAACGGGAGACGAAATGCCAAAGATATTTGAAGGGCTACCCAGAGAGATGATCGCCATGCGGGCGAGCCGGGAGATAAACGACGGGGACTATGTTAACCTGGGAATAGGTATTCCTACGCTTATCAGTGACTGGATGGAGGGTAAGGATGCCGTGCTACAATCTGAGATAGGTATGCTTAAAACCGGGGCACTGGCCTTCGGTGAAGATGTAGACCAGGACCTGATAAACGCCAGCTGCCAGCCGGTTACCCAGCTTCCGGGAACATCATATTTTGACATATTCGAATCTTTCAGTATGATAAGAGGAGGACATATCGATGTTGTCGTCATGGGAGCTTTTCAGGTCAGTGAAAAAGGAGACTACGCTGGCTGGATGAACCCCGACCGCGGCCTAGCAGTGGGCAATATAGGTGGTTCCATGGACCTGTGTGCCGGCGCCAGAAAGCTTATTATAACCATGGAGCATACCACCAAGGATGGACGTCCTAAAATTGTCCGCGAGCTCAGCTATCCGGCTACCACTAAAGGCAAGGTCAATCTAGTATTCACCGATCTGGCTGTTATCGAGGTAACAGCCGAGGGACTATGTCTGAAAGAGGTATATCCCGGGTTAACCCCGGAGGATATCCAGTCGGTAACCGACGCCAGGTTAATAATAAGCCCGGACATAAAAGACATAGAGCTTTAAAATGCATATATAACCATAATTATGCATATAGGGAGGTCAACATGCCAAACGAGATGGGAAAACGATATATCTGCACCGTGTGCGGTTCAGAAATTATAGTCACCAAAGGAGGGGACGGGTCTATCAAGTGCTGCGGTCAACTGATGGAGTTAAAAAAACCTAAATAGTAATGAATGGTCCATTGTAGCCAGTAATCAAAGGTGGTGATACAGATGAACCAACTGGGGAAAAGATATAAATGCGAGGTCTGCGACACTCAGGTGCTCTGTACCAAGGCAGGTGAGGGTACCTTTGTCTGCTGCGATAAAGAAATGGTAACCGAACAGCCCAGAACCCTGCCTTCCTCAGATTAGTAATTGCCCGGACTGACCGATGATATGGAAATAGAAGGCATAAAGGCACTGGACGGAATCCGTATCTTGGATATTGCCGGCAGGGAGGCTGCCTTTTGCTCCAGGCTGCTCGCTGACATGGGGGCCAGCGTAACCAAAATTGAAAGTCCTGAAGGTGACCCGGCACGTTACGAAGGTCCTTTTTACGGCCAGATGCCGCACCCGGAGAAGAGTATTTCCTTCTGGTATAACAATGCCGGTAAGCGGGGCATTACTCTTAACTTGGAAACGAATAAAGGGCAGGAAATCCTGTGCCTGCTTAGCCGGAAAACCGATGTAATTATTGAATCCTACTCTCCCGGTTATTTGAAAGGACTGGGACTGGATTACGTAGCGCTGAGCCAGGCAAACCCAAGTATAATCATGGCATCCATTACCGGCTTCGGGCAAAGCGGCCCGTACCGGTATTATAAGTCCTGTAATATTGCAGCCGCAGCTACCGGTGGCCAGATGTCCCTGAACGGTACTGCTGGAAATACTCCCCTCCAGTTACATGGTCAGCAGACATACTATACCGCTTCCCTCTTTGCTGCTATCGGCATTCTGCTCGCGCTAAGGGAAAGGAGAGCGAGTCGCCGCGGGCAACACATTGATATTTCTCTGCAGGAGGCAACAGCCTCCACTTTAGAGCACGCTATGGTCCGTTATTTCTATGAGAACATCATATCCCGTAGACAGGGAAACCACCACTGGAACAATGCTTTTTTTCTCCTTCCCTGTGAGGAAGGGAAGATATTACTATCACCATTCATGCAATGGGATATACTGGTCAACTGGCTCCAGAGCGAAGGTATGGCTGGAAACCTGTGCTCCGAGGAGTGGCAGTCTGAAGATTACAGGCTGAATCACCTTGACTATATACTTGATATTCTAAAGTCTTGGACGAAGACTCATACTTCAACCGAGCTTTTTGAAACAGCGCAGTTAATGCGTCTGCCATGGGCACCAGTAGTGAATCTGGAAGACGTATGCCACAATCCTCAGCTCGAGGCGAGGGGCTTCTTTGTTGCGCTACATCATCCCGAAACCGGAGCGACCTTCAGCTATCCCGGAGCACCCTATCTATTCAGCCGTTCGCCCTGGCACATATCAGGTTGGGCGCCCCGTCTTGGTGAGCACAATATCCGGTTCTACTCTCAAGAACTCGGTTTTACTCAGGATAAACTGGACGCCCTTCACTTACAGAATGTTATATAAACGAGGTAGCCGATGCCGTCACCAGTTCTTCGTGGAATCAGGGTTTTGGACTTTACCTGGGTACTTGCCGGGCCCTACGCTTCCCGGATACTTGCCGATTTCGGCGCCGAGGTTATAAAAGTGCAGTCCCGCGCGATAGCCAGCGGTACCGAGCGCAACGCTACGGGTTATTTCAATACCTGGAACCGGGGTAAGCTCGGCATCACGCTGGACCTCAACCGGGCCGAAGGCAGAGAGCTTGCCCTCCGGCTGGTAGCGATTAGCGATGTAGTGGCCAACAGTTTTTCTCCCCGGGTGATGGCTAACTGGGGCTTTAGCTACGATAGTCTCAGAGAGGTAAAACCCGACCTTATCATGCTCAGCATGTCCGGTATGGGCGGTACAGGACCCCAGCGAGACTATGCCGCCTTCGGCCCTACTGTTCAAGCACTCTCAGGTCTAACCTATCTTACCTCATACGATGCCAAATCACCGACAGGTACGGGCTATGCCCACGCCGATCATATTGCCGGGCTGTATGCTGCTCTGGCTGTCCTTATTGCCCTGGAGCATCGGGATAAGACCGGTAAAGGTCAGTATATAGATATATCTGAGCTGGAAACGATGTGCTCCTTGCTTGGCCCGTCGCTTATGGACTGCTCAATTAACGGGGCTGTTCCCCATCCGCAGGGTAACCACTCCGACTATATTTCCGCAGCACCCTGCGGTTGCTATAGATGCCGCGGTGATGATAAATGGTGTGTTATCGCTGTATATACCGAGGCCGAATGGCAAACATTGTGTAATTTAGCCGGTAACCCGCCGTGGACCCGTGAGCCAGGATTTGCGACCCCAGAGCTACGCAGAGAGCATTTTGAGGAGCTGGACATGCTGCTTGAGCAGTGGATGGCTAATTACAGTCCACAGGAGCTAGTGCCCATGCTGCAGCAGGCGGGAATAGCCGCCGGAGAAGTGAAGGACGCAGGCGAAGTGGCCAGAGACCCGCAGCTGGTCAGCCGGAATTTCTTCGTTGACATCAACCATCCCGTACTGGGCAAGACCCGGGCTGACGGCACACCGATAATACTGAGCCGTACGCCGGCCCAGTTTGGAAAACCGGCACCCCTTCTCGGCGAGGATAACCGCTACGTATTTCAGGAGCTTTTAGGTATAGGTGAAACGGAATATAAAAAATATGTTGACGAGGGTATTATCGGTTAGATACCCTGGCTCTGTCCAGTATCTGTCGGACTTTTTTCAATGATGCCTTATGAGGTGGTCCCCGAAATTTGGACAGGGAGCTAAGGTCGGATTTTGCTCTTAAAATAAAGGGGAAACAGGAGTAGCAGAACATGACAAAGAACCGCAGGAAGCACAGCCCGTCATTCAAAGCCAAAGTAGCCCTGGAAGCGCTAAAAGGGGAGGAAACGATATCCGGCTCTCCAAATAGTCTCTCATAAAAGTTTCTTGAATTCCTCAATACTCAGACCTGCATCATTTATCTCTGTTCTGTTGCAGCAAGTAGATAGTGAATAGTTGACACTACCGAGGATAAGACGCCCCCCAAATTGCCAGATCTCTCAGGTCAACCCGGTCATCTTTATTTAAGTCAGCATCGGGGTTAAAAGCCGCATCTTTTTCTGAGTGCCCATAGCTTGCCCGTAATAAGACTAAATCTTTTTCATTGAGTTTTGCATCCCCACTTATATCGGTATCGATCTCCTCCGGCACTTCTCCAGTCGAACATGGTTGTTCTGATAGTGAGCAGGCAAAAGAAACCAGGTTAACGAATAGACTCTCGCCCGTCTCAGTCATGTGGGAAGTGTCAGCGTTGAATCCCCATAGCAGGTATTTAGTGCTCTCCTGCACTAAGGGATAGTGCGTGGCATTGTCATCCTGGTGACCCAGCAGAGCGCCAACGCCGTTTATCTCGAAGCTACGGGAAGCGGTATCAGGCGTGGAGAACACAGTTCAAGTTGTATGGGAAAGTGTTATCCGGTGCTTGTTCGCATCGTAAACGGCGCTAGCACAGCTTCAGAAAGAGGGGAATGAAAGGCGGCTATTCCTTACCATAGAGAGCCAAATGGGGATTTGCCCAAGCAGTATTGCTAGCCTCACGCCCAGCTTTTGTCAAGCGAAAATACTTGCGTGGTGGACCGGGTGGGTAATGCTCCTGGAAAGTTGACGGCTCTTCCCTGCCAGTAGCTTTGACCCAGCCTAATTTCTGAATGGTTGAAAAGTAGACCACAAAACTGTGGAAGCGGCAGCCTTGAGCTTTGTAGGGCATTCGGCACAGATACCTTTCGGCAAGGCTCTCTATGTTGTCAGGATTAATTGGTCGCTTTTCGCGCCAGGCCCTCTTCTCTTCCGCCTTCGTAGCCCTGTCCAGCGCCGTGGCTTTCATAAGAGCCATTTTGTACTCGTGAAATATGTCCGCCTGAGGAGCGCCGACATCGGGGTATATCTTCGGTGAACCATAGGGCCCTTTACCCAAGAGATATTCCCTGATGAACCAGCCGCAACCGAAAGGACGCAGGAAGCCGCCTCTAACTGGCTTCAATAACTCGACCAATTGCCTTCTCCTTCAGGTGAAAATAAATTCTCATGAACCCTTCTTTTTCCATAGTTTCTGGTACCAATCATGGTGCTCTTTGCCAGAAACCTTTCGGTATTTGGCTGTGGTGTTGAAACTAGCGTGCCCCAAGTGCTCTTGGAGCATCCTGAGCCCGTCCCCCGAATCGTTGTGTTTTACCGCCATGACGGCGAATGCATCCCTTAATTTGTGAGGACTCACGTTGTGTACTCGACCCGTTTCGGGATTAACGAGCTTTGGTAGACCTGCTTTCTCGGCACATTGCTTAATGATTTGCCATGCTCTGTGCCTATTCACACCAAAAATCAGGTTCCTTCCATTACGAAGAGTTGGACCGCCACGTCGGACATATTCTTTAAGCATCTTCAGGGTATCACTATCAATAGGCAGCACCCGCTGCCGGCGGTGTTTCTGCTCTTCAGCTTGACTCTTCTCTATCCTGCCGCCGCATTTTGGGCAGAAGAGATGGGCTGCACCAAGCCTTGTTCCGCAGTTAGAGCAGGACAGTTTCACGCGGACTTTAAGGTGTTTGATGGTTAGAAGTGACCGGCTGAAGTCTATATCCCCCACAGTGAGGCTCAGAGCTTCAGTAACTCGGCATCCCAAGTGGAAGAGTACGCGGGTAAGTAGCTTGTCCCTCAGATTGGATGCTGCCTTCTCTATTTGAGCGACTTCTTCTGGTTCAAGATATGCCTTCATCGCTTAGTCGCCTCTATCCTCCTAGCTAAGGGTAATATGGGTGTATTGTGCTCATGTAAACAAAACGGTCTTCGCGTGATTCCCTGAAGATGCATCTGATTTCCATTGGTATTCGATCCTCCATCAATAACTCTTGCCTATTTTGAGACTAATACGGAGAATGGCAAGTTAGTCGGACTGTTAACATGCCATTCTGAAAGAGGTGGCGGAGGGAAACTTCTAAGCCCGTCAAAGAGACGCAAGGCCATTCTGTGTGTCCAGAGGAAGCTTGGTGTCTCCGAGAGGCGGGCGTGTTTGGTGCTCGGGCAGGCCAGGAAGACGCAGCGTCGGACCCAACATATAACGGACGAGGAGGAGAGGCTAAGAGCCCGAATTATTGAACTGGCGACCCAGTATGGCAGGTACGGATATCGCAGGATTACGGCATTACTCAATCAAAATCCAAAGGAATATCCGGTGAATCACGATCTGGAGGATGGAAGGCTTAAAGGTACCCAAGAAGCAACCGAAACGAAGAAGGCTGTGGCTCAATGACGGCTCCTGCATAAGGTTGAGGCCGGAGCATAAGGACCACGTTTGGAGCTATGACTTCGTGATAGCCAGAACGTCTGACGGCAGGACTTTTCGGATACTCGTGATCATTGATGAATACACTCGAGAATGCCTGGCGATGCTGGTGGCCCGGCATATTACATCTGGGAATGTCATTGAACAGCTGTATGAGTTGTTTCTCTTGAGGGGAGTCCCTGAACATATCAGCTCAGACAATGGTCCCGAGTTTACCGCAAAGGCGGTACGTAGGTGGTTGAATCGAGTCGGAGTGAAAACTCTGTTTATTGAACCAGGTAGCCCGTGGGAAAACGGGTATGTTGAATCCTTTAACGGTAAGCTCAGAGATGAATTGCTTAATGGAGAGGTCTTCACGACGCTGGCAGAAGCCAGGATTTTGATTGAGCGGTGGAGACGGCAGTATAATTCAGATACGTCCTCACAGTTCGTTGGGTTATCGGCCACCAGCGGCATATGCCCGGAAATACTATAGCGAGTTAGTGGCGGCTGAAAGGTTTGGTGTACGTTTTTCCCATCCTACCTCAGTTGACATGTAGTAACTTTTGCACTAAACTTCTGACAGATATAACTATAATAACGTTTCTCGAATCGGATGCGTTGATCTATCGACTCTTATATGGTCGCTTGAGCCGTAGAGAGCAAGTAGCGAAACCGGCCCCATTGAAGAGCCGGTTTTTTATTGTATCAGTGAACATAAACCAATCAGTACCGCGAATCGGAAATCTCCGTCAGGATTTCTCCGCCACTCGGAGAGAGTACTATAACCTTGGTGAAAAAGATGGTGTGACGTCCCGAGTAAATGATTAAAGGAGGAAATGTGAAAAGTCGAGAAGTCGAAAAAGCTGGATGGCTGAGGGGTAAATACCGCAAGGCAATCTCCTTGATCCTGACAGTGGGTTTATTAGTGATATTAACTCTTACCACGGCAGCCCCGGCGCTGGCGAGCTACTGGGATCATTACTTTATAGGCGGCGATACCCAGTCAAGCTTCGATGGTGTCTACTGGGAAGCACAGACCTTTACCCCCGCTGAAACATTCTGTCTTTCATCCGTTTCTTTTCAAATATGGGCAGACCCGGAATATACGGGAACCATTACAGTTAGTCTCAGGGCTACTGAAAACGGAGCCCCTACCGGGGCAGACTTATGCTCCAGAACCCTCGATGAAGCTTACTTATTCAGCTTCATTCCCTCTGAACCTCCGGGTTCCTTTACTACACAACCATTAGGCGAGCAAGACGTGCAATATCCCCTTACCGTTGGGACTCAATATGCCTTCGTAATAAGGGCAGACTATGACAGCGATGGCGATTTCCACATGAGATACGATAGCACCGGGGACTATGGCGGAGGGGCAAGATACTCCAGCAGTGATTCCGGCGCAACCTGGACAGCCCATGAGGGCGAAGATTACCTGTTCGGTCTTGAGTCTAAAGACCCCTTTATTTCTATTGACCCCTCTTCCGGCCTTACCACGACCGAGTCCGGCGGCTCCGCCACCTTCGATATTAATTTTTATTGGGGCAGACCTGCCGCTGATGTAATTGTGGGGTTGAGCAGTTCAGACACTTCCGAAGGCACGGTTTCCCCTTCCAGTCTCACTTTTACACCCTACAACTGGGATATTCCTCAGACCGTCACCATCACCGGGGTTGATGACCTCGCCGACGACGGCGACGTGGTTTACACAATCATTACTGCGCCGGTAGTTTCCGAGGATATTAACTACAGCGGTTTTAACTTTTTAGATCTCACCGTTACCAATCTGGACGATGGTGAACCTCCGGCCAATATTCCCCCGGTAGCCACCGATGATAAGGCTGCCACCAATGAGGATACTTCAGTAATCATCGATGTTCTTGATAATGATACTGATGCCGATGGCGGTACATTAACCGTAACAACGGTCACTCAGCCGGCTAACGGTGTGGCAAGCTACCCCGGTTCAGGTCTTTTTAGCGATATTACCTATACCCCGTATTCAAATTTCAACGGCGACGACTCTTTCACCTATTCTATTTCAGACCTCCAGGGAGGGAGTGATACCGCTACCGTTAATATAAAGGTGCTTCCGGTCAATGACCCTTTTATTATTACCGCTTATGACCCTCCTGCACCGGTAACTATGAACGAAGGGGGAAGTCAGATCTTTTCTGTCACCGCCAGTGACATAGACGGTGATGTGTTAACGTATTCCTGGACGAAGGACAGCTCTCAAACCGGCACCGACAGTCCCAGTTATACCTTCCAGCCCGGCTATACCGCTGCCGGCACGTATAATATCGCCTGCGAGGTTTCGGACGGCTTCGTCATCGTCTTGCAGGAATGGAAGGTAGTAGTCGAGGATATCAACCGCGCACCCGATGCCGTTGATGATACGGCGGTAACAACGGAAGACAACCCGGTTACCATATACGTTCTGACTAATGACTCGGATCTGGATGGCGATAGCCTGACCGTAGATTCGATAACCCCGCCTGACCATGGTACGATCTTAACGATACAAACAGATGGATTGATTAACTACGAACCCAACCCGGACTATTATGGGCAGGACAGCTTTACTTACACCGTTTCGGACGGCAATGGCGGCACGGATAGCGCCACTGTCAACATTACCATCAATTCAGTAAATGACGCGCCGGTAGCCGGTATCGGAGGCCCATACGAAACCAATGAAGGTACCGCCCTACAATTTAACGGCTCCGGTTCCGACCCCGATGGGACTATCGTCTCCTGGGCTTGGGATTTTGCCGGACTTGGTTCTTCCACAGAACAGAACCCGAGTTTTATTTTCTTCGATGATGGCGACTATGTAGTGACCCTTACCGTTACCGATGATGGAGGCGCCACCTGGTCGGGTGAAACGATTGCAATCATTAATGACCTTCAGCCGGTGGCGGCTCTTACCGGTGATCCGGTATTGGATGTAGGGCAGGCAGGCAACTACAATGCCTCCAGCTCTACGTCAAACCCGGATGCTATTTCGAGCTATGAATGGGACTGGGACTACGATGGCAGCACTTTTAATACATCAGGTGATACCGGGGTTACCCATTCTCATGCCTGGAGCGTTAGTGGTACTTACACTGTTGCGGTGAGATTAACCGATGATGATGGCAGCAACGACATCGCTACCCTTCAAGTTACCGTTAATGAGGTTAACGAGGCGCCGTTAGCTGTCGATGACGAGACTACTACAGATGAGAATATATCGGTAGCCATTGATGTCTTGGCCAACGATTCTGACGCTAATGGCGACAGCCTGACCGTGAATTCGGTAACACAACCTGACCACGGTACGGCGGCAGATAATGGTGATGGCACGATTACTTACACTCCGGATGCCGGCTGGTACGGTCAGGACATCTTTACCTATACCGTTTCCGATGGTAGACTCACCGACATCGCTACGGTAACCATTACCGTCAACTCTGTTAATGAGGCCCCGATTGTCGGTCCTATAACTGCACCTGTAGACCCGGTTCAGGTGAATGTGCCTGTCGGCGCGAGCGCTGGCTTTACCGACCCGAATACAGGTGATACCCATACCGCTGTTTGGGATTGGGGTGATGGTACAACATCATCCGGAACCGTTTTAGAATCCAGTGGCGCGGGCTCTGTCAGCGATAGCCATACATATTCCGAGCCCGGTCTCTACCCGATTACCTTAACGGTAACAGATAATCACGGAGCTGAAGGTCAGGCAATATACAGATATGTGATTGTCTGTAATCCAAGCAGGGGGTTTATTACCGGCGGCGGCTGGATTGAATCACCCGAAGGGGCTTATGCAGCTGATCCATCATTGACAGGTAAGGCAACATTCGGATTTGTTTCAAAATACAAGAAAAGGGCAACTGTCCCAACTGGCAATACCGAGTTCCAGTTCCATGCGGGCGGCTTGAACTTCCATTCCAGCAGCTATGACTGGCTTGTTATAGCCGGAAATAAGGCCTTGTATAAGGGAACCGGCACCATTAACGGTGAGGGCAACTACGGTTTAATGTTGACGGCAGTTGACGCGAAACTAACACCGAGCATTGATGTAGACCTGTTTAGGATAAAAATCTGGGACAAGGTAACAGGTAAGGTGGTTTATGATAACCAGATGGGCGATGAGGAGAATGCAGATTTAACCACGGCGATTGGTAGCGGTAATATTGTCATACATAAAAGCAAGTAGCCGCAATTAACAGAAAATAGGTGAAGTAAGGGAGCCCCATCACTTGGTGGGGCTCCCTTTTATCTAAAAACTGCTCATAGTAATTATGTCAACTTATTAGGACTGGTATTCTTCTAATGTCGAAATTAATCCGATACTTGTTTAGGGTGTTCAGCCCTAAAGTAAAATACTACTATAGATCACATGCATCCGATGTCAGTTAAACACTATTAAAGGTAACAAAGAAGTATTTTGTGACAGGTGAATAATCCCCACCATCAACTATGACAATCTATAACGCCCCAGCTCACTACATACTATCCTGTGTAGACTGCACCGTGGTCATATTTGCCATTATTTGTAGCTGCTATAGTAGTAAAGTGCACTCCAGGGTTGTCAAATAGAGCCTCGTCAATCAGGATGGGTGCTTTGGCCCTGCATGCCAGGGCAATGGCTACGCCTATCGGGCAGTTAACTTCAGAGGTCTGATCGCAGCGGGATAATAGGAGCCTGGCATGAAAAGTATTGTCCTCCCGGTAAATGGTGATACATTTGATACCAGTGTCGGTAGCATTGATATCAGCCAGAAACCGGTCAGCCTCTACACTTTTTTCAGATTGTCCCTGAAGTTGTGCGGCAATAATATCTGCCTGGTGCGGACTTATCAAAAGGGGCAGATAGCAGTCTAAACCCTTCTGCTTCAGGATCAACATACGCTCAGGAGAGATGGCAGTAACCCTGATAGAATCGATTTCCGTTTCTACTGTAGCCATGATACACCTCCCGGACTAGTAATAACCTGTTTCTGCTTGTCAGGCAGGGTCGTTGTCAAATTTATCCTTGCCAGAATCGTCCACGGCTGGCTCTACTGATTCCTGTCGGTTGCTTCTGGCTCGGGTGATGGCCTTCTGAAAGCACTGGTGAAGCTGGCCCCGCAGACCCGTTTCAGCTATGCTGTCCTCAATTTGTTCACGGCTGTCAGGCATATATCTCAGATGTGGTCGTTTATCACTGTTATGAGGTTTCATATCACATACCACTCCCTTTTTACCGCACCGGTTCTTGATTTCCCCTATTATTTATTATAATTTGATCCCCTTATTCATGCCATTGATATTCAGAGACAAGCTATACGGGTTTGGAGACACAAATTGGCGTATCAATCTTTGGATGAGCTATCCGGGCATGCCTGGCAACGCCCCGAGAAATCCCCCCGGTTGGCTTTTAGCTTCAGCTTTGCGATGAGATCGTAATTGATCTCATTACTCTTGAGACTGGCCCAGTCTTTAAGACCACTTAGCTCGGGAAATTCATCCTTCAGGTGAAATAGAAGATTCAAGGCCATGGGCTTATCAATCTCGTTCATCTCGACAGACAGTGCATCAGCTACACCATCCACGAGATTCAGCCAGCCGCTATAAACCACATTCCCTATTGCAGGCTCGGGCTCAGTGCCGTTATCCAGGTATTTCTCCAGGTTTGAGACAAGTTTCAAGGCTGTTACGGAAAGCTCTTGAAAGTGTCTGTCTCTTTTTTCATCGGGTGGTCTGCCGCGATTTTGAATCCACCTGTCGACCTGTTCCTTCAAATATAAGTGCCTTCCGATGGTCGGGATTCTACCCGGGATTTTACCCTTTCGCGCGAGCCTTTTCACTGATTCAGGATTGAGATAACCAAGCAGGAAGCACATATCCTCCGGAGTATAATGGGGGATATCAGACAACTTCTCCTGAAGCTCTTTTTGCCTCTTTTCCTGACACGGGAAACAGATCTCTCCAACTTGGCTCTTTCCATTTTGTATCCTGATAATAATTGGGGCACTGTCACTTGCCATCAGGACCACATTTTCCCAAAATCCACGTTTGCATGGGCCAGAATGCATGAAGCTGGCTATTCGAGTGAGCAATTTTCCAAATACAATGAACTGAAGGATTACATAAGTAACTTGGAGCTTTTAGAATCTCAAGAAAATCAGGGAAAGTCAAATATACCATTCGATGAGTGGATAAAAACGAGGGGTGATAGCTTCAAAAAGCGCCACCTGATTCCTGATGATCCTGAATTATGGAAATTCGAGAATTTTGAGGCATTCATGGATAGAAGAGAAGATCTGTAAATAACCACGACCATTGACCCGGCAAACGGGGAAATCGCCAGAAACATTGACCCGTCATCGCCACTATCATTGACCCACTCGGAAGAAAACAGGGTACCATTGTCGCAATCACGCGTCGATCATACCCTTGAAAGGACCTTTCGCTCCTACCTGGCTCCTGACCTGCTCATCATAGAGGTCAGTGGACTGCAGAGACTCACCGCCCAGCAGTCCACTGACCTCTATGAGCTGATCATCGCCCGCCACCGCCATTCCAGTTTCGCCATCACCAGTAACCGGGCCGTAGACGAGTGGCTGGGACTCTTTGATGACCCCATCCTGGGCAACAGCGCCCTGGACCGCCTGGCCAATGCAAGTTACCAGATCGTCATCGAAGTAACCAGCTACCGAGAACACCTGTCCCCACACCGCCGTAAGAAGGAGGTGATTGACGCTGTAGTCTGATCATGGTAAAACAATAAGACCGCCGGGTGGGTCAATGTATGTGGCGACGGGCGGCTCAAGCTAGGTGGCGATTCACACCATTCAAGCCGGATAGCTGGCTGTACCGACTGAGGTGGACCCCATCGTTAGGACAGGATAGGGGCAATGTTAAGGTCGGGTTCCGCTATCCTCAATGGGTCTGGTG